>Ga0123398_1082754_pt1 | contig 29180 bp, 28 predicted proteins | sample T5LHNO3metaT_FD_89926 | JGI IMG/M metagenome (GOLD analysis project Ga0123398, IMG submission 89926) | Methane-oxidizing artificial microbial communities from Washington, USA to study methane cycling - T5-LHNO3 metaT (Metagenome... | ecosystem: Engineered > Modeled > Simulated communities...
GATCATCCGCTGGTCGAAGGTGTCAACCCGGCCAAAGGCGAGCACGGCACGGTCGGCACTGTATCCGCCGCACCCTGGGGCTCGGCCAGCATTTTGACCATTTCCTGGGCATATATCGCCATGATGGGCGCCACCGGCTTACGCCGGGCTACCTTGGCGGCCATCATGAATGCCAATTACATCGCCCGCCGCCTGGCGCCGCATTATCCAATTCTGTACACCGATGCCAACGGCTGGGTGGCGCACGAGTGTATTATCGATTGCCATCAATTCCGCAAAACCGCCAATGTCACCGTAGAAGACATCGCCAAACGCTTAATCGATTACGGTTTCCACGCCCCGACCGTGTCGTTCCCGGTGGCTGATACCCTGATGATAGAACCCACCGAAAGCGAGAATCAAACCGAGATCGACCGCTTCTGCGCAGCTTTGATTGCGATTCGGCAGGAGATTAAAGAAATCGAAGACGGCTTGGCCGACAGCCATAACAATGTGCTGCACAATGCGCCGCATACCCATCGTTTGCTGTTGGAAGAATGGACGCTGCCGTATTCCCGGCAAAAAGCCTTCTTTCCAGATAGTCATCAGCACGACGACAAATACTGGCCGCCTGTCGGTCGCATCGATAATGTCTACGGCGACCGTAATGTGATGTGCAGTTGCCCGACCGATTGGGCTGAGCCGATGGAGCCAGCGTCCTGAACTCAAATATGCAAGCCCTGGCTTTTGTTGACCTGGAAACCACCGGCGCCTCAGCTACCAAAGACCGCATCACCGAAATCGGTATCGTTTTGGTTGATGAGGATGGCGTGCGCGAGTGGAACCAATTAGTAAATCCGCAAACCCGTATTCCGTTGTTCATCGAGCAATTGACCGGCATCAGCAACGAAATGGTCGCCGAGGCCCCCAGCTTTGCGCAAGTGGCCGGTGAAGTGGCGGAATTGCTGGAAGGCCGCTTATTCATCGCCCACAACGCCCGTTTCGATTACGGCTTTTTGAAGAACGAGTTCAGCCGGGTTGGCATGACTTTCCGCCCCCAAGTGTTGTGTACCGTCAAACTGTCGCGGGCTTTGTATCCGCATTTTCACCGGCATAACCTGGATAGCCTGATCGAACGGCATGGTTTGCAGGCCAAAGACCGGCACCGGGCCTTGGCCGACGCCCAATTGATTCATCAGTTTTGGACCCAAGCTTACGAACAATTTTCCGACGAAACCGTCGATGCTGCCGTGCAGCGTTTGGTGGGTCGTTCTAGTTTGCCGTCCAATATCGATCCCTTATTGATTCACGACTTGCCGGAAACGCCGGGCGTCTATTTGTTTTACGGTGAAAACGATCTGCCGTTGTACATTGGCAAAAGCGTGAATATTCGTAACCGGGTGTTAGCGCATTTCGGCGCTGATCATAAGAACAATAAGGAGATGAGCCTGGCCCAGCAACTGCGGCGCATCGACTGGATCGAAACCGCCGGCGAGTTGGGTGCTTTACTCACCGAGTCCAAGTTGATCAAGCAAATGATGCCGGTGCATAACCAGCGCTTGCGTCGGAAAAGCGCGTTGTGCGCCTGGCAATTGCAACAGCAGGGCGAACATTTACGCCCGGTTTTGACCTGGGCAGACAATCTGGATTTTGGGGCGCAGAACAATTTATACGGTTTGTATCACAGCCAGCGCGATGCGCAAAAAGCCTTGCGCAGCGTCGCCGAGCAGCACGGCCTGTGCCTGAGCGTATTGGGCCTGGAAAAAACCGCCGTCGGCCGGCCTTGCTTTGGCCACCAGATCAAAAAATGCCGCGGCGCCTGCGTCGGTTTGGAAGCGCCTTTGGCGCACGCGGCACGGCTGTTGATCGCCATGCAAAAACTCAAACTCACCGTTTGGCCGTATCCGGGCGCGATCGGCGTGCGCGAGGCAGGGGAACTGCACATCATCGACCGCTGGTGTTATTTGGGCTCGGCCAAAAACGAGGGGGAGATAGTGGCGATATTGCAGAGCGGGCGCCCGGCTTTTGATCGGGATACCTACATGTTGCTGAGTAAGTCCTTGAAAAAGGCGGAGGTTGTGGGGTTGTCGAGAACGTTGGAAATGGTTGGTTAACATGACCTTTGCGGCGATGTTGCGGGGGAAATGGATGTAGAGTTGCAATGCTCGAATGGCGGCTGGCGCTTCGCTTATCCTCCCTACGATCCTCAGCTTCAAACACCGGATTTATTTATAATTCGAATCAGGAGAATTTATGGCGGTATATCCGATGCTGGCGTCTATGATGGCCGGTACTAACATCCATTCATCGCATGTCTTTGAAACGCGCGTCATACCGTATCTGCTGGAGACTTGGCTAGACGACTACAGACGTTTCATTAAAGGCAGTGAAATTTTCGAGACTAATGTTGACGACTTTTCGTATTTGTTCGATGTGACGGTTGAACGATTGATCGCCGCATGGGGTGTTAGCAACGGTCGACATGCTGGTGCCCGCGACCGTTCTCGAATGGCCGGCCACCCTCTCAGTGATGGTCCAGATTATCACCGGGGCCACTCTATCCCGCATACCCTGGGTGGAACGACAGATATTAACTTGGTTCCGCAACTCGGCGCCGTCAATATCGGTCCTTTCCGGCAGCTGGAGAAACGCGCGGTAGCCACCCCCGGTTCCTTGTATTTTACCTATTGGATATACGGCGCGTCAGGCAGTCAGAGGCCGTTGTATGTTCAACAGGGTCTGTTAATCCCGGGGAGTTTTCCTGACATTAGAACTCATCCGAATTAGACGTTTATCTCGCTCCCACGCTCCGGCGTGGGAATGCATAACGTTTTCATCGGTTGCTCCAGGCCCGCGTTTATCCTTTGGATTGGGCGGGAGTTATTTCCGAATCTGTTACTACGGGGGAAATCTGTGACGAGACGTCGTCTTCCGGAATGGCGTATAGCGTTTGCTTATACGCCTTATGATGCGTTCGGCGGTTCTTGTCCGGATCGCCGCGAGGTAAGTGCTGGCTGGACCGTGCTTTGTGGGGTGGCGAAATGGTCTAGTCTAGGCGCCATAGCGTGCTTGCTAAGCGGTCATTCGCGTCAATGCCATGCCGATAGGGCTTGTCAGGCATTTGTCGCTAGCCAAAATCCAGTGTTTTTCAGTTCCGCTTCATCGGAATGCTGCTATTATCAATCTCACACGACAGACTGTTAACTTCACTGCTCGATTCCACACCAGCCGATGTCTGAAAACACCATCAAATACGCCCAACTTGTCGATCTTGCCAGTCTGCAAACGCTGATGGACGATTTGTACCGGGTGGTCGGCATACCAAACGCGATTATCGATACCGACGGCATCGTTATCACCAATGCCGGATGGCAAGATGCCTGCGTAAAATTTCATCGGGTCAACCACAACACATGCAGTAACTGCATAGAAAGCGATACGGCATTGGTTGAAAGCATGCTGAAGGGTGAGCGGTTTGCAATCTACAAATGTCTGAACGGGTTGGTGGATTCGGCCATGCCGATTATCGTCGAGGGCCAGCACGTCGCCAATATTTTTACCGGTCAATGTTTTATTGAGCCTCCCGATCTGGAGTTCTTCCGCCGTCAGGCCCGGCTTTATGGGTTCGAAGAAAATAGTTATCTGCAAAGCATCAGCAAGGTACCGGTCATTGCGAAGCAGCGGCTGGAAACCATCACCGAAATGTACGCGCAACTCGCGCAAGCTTTTGCCAAACACGGCGCGGATCGGTTGCAGCAAAAGCAGGCGGCTGCGGAATTGGCGGAGCTGAATAACGAATTGAATCGGCGCGTCGAGGAAAGAACCGAGCAACTGATTCAAAACAATCAGCAACTGCTGTTGGAAAAGCGGGCCTTGGCCGCCAGCGAAGCACGCTTATCGGCACTATTCAAACACATGAGTAGCGGCGTGGCGGTATACCGAGCCAGCGAGGACGGCCGGGATTTCATTATCATCGGTTTCAACAAAGCCGCCGAGCAAATCGAAAAAATCACCCGTAAAGAATTGATCGGTAAAAAACTTACCGAAATGTTTCCGGGGGTATTCGAATTCGGCTTATTCGAAGTCTTGCATCGAGTGGCCAAAACCGGAACGCCGGAGGCTTTTCCGCCGTCGTATTACCATGACGAGCGGATTCAGGGTTGGCGGGAAAATTATGTGTATAAATTGCCTGGCGGTGAAATCGTCTCGATTTACAACGATGTCACGGAGCGCAAGCTGGCGGAAAAGGCCTTGCATCTGACGCAGTTTTCGGTGGATAGAGCCACTGAATGTTTGTATTGGATAACCGCCGACGCTAGATTCCAATTTGTAAACAACACCGCCTGCCAAGTATTGGGTTATAGCCGGGAGGAGTTGTTGACATTTTCGGTAATGGATATCGACAAGGAGTTAACAGCAGAAAATTGGCCCGCGCATTGGCAGGAAGTCAAACAAAAAGGCGCGTTAAAAATGGAAGCCATTCATCGCTGTAAAGACGGCCGGGAAATTCCGGTGGAAGTGGCCGCGAATTATCTGGTCTTCGAAGGCCTGGAGTATAACTGCGCGTTCGTGCGCGACATCAGCGAGCGCAAAGCCCTGCAAGCGGAGTTGGAGCGCCAGGCGCGCATCGATTATCTGACCGGGATTGCCAATCGCCGTTATTTCATGGAGCAGGGCGAAGCGGAGTTGGCGCGCAGTGATCGTTACGGCAACCCGTTGTCGGTATTGATGCTGGACATCGACTATTTTAAAGCCGTCAACGACAACTACGGCCATGCGGCCGGCGATCAGGCCTTGCAAAAACTGGGCTGCATTTTGGTGGAAGTTTTGCGGGAAATCGACATTCCCGGCCGCATGGGCGGCGAAGAATTTGCGATCTTATTACCGGAAACCGGCTTGCTTAAAGCCCTTGAGGTGGCGGAGCGACTCCGAAGCGTGGTGGCCGGCAGCGTGATTCCGGTTGAATCGGGGTTTGAATTGCAATTTACCGTATCGATTGGCGTGGCTACCCTGACGGATAAAAACAGCAGTATCGGCGATTTACTGAATTTGGCTGATAAGGGTTTGTATCAAGCTAAACACAGCGGCCGGAATAAGGTCTGTAGTTTTTCGCTACAACATTAGAATTGCATCGACTCGTCAAAACCCTCTCAACTCCGCGCCGCTTCGATAAATTGCGCCAAGGCCGCCACAGAACCGAAGATTTTCACCACATCGTCGCGTTCGGCATCGATTTTTACCTGATAAGTTTTGCGAATCGCCAAGCCCAGTTCTAGCGCGTCTATGGAATCCAGGCCCAAGCCATCATTGAACAGCGCGGCATTGCTGTCTATATCCGCCACATCGACATCTTCCAGCGCCAGCGTGTCGATAATCAGGTGTTTTATTTCAGTTTCCATCTCGCTCATGGCGTTCTCGTTGTTGAGTAAAATAATCCTGTAAATACTGCGTTAAGCGCCGCACCGCTATCGAGCGCGGTTGCAGTTCCCGGAAAGGCTGTAATTCGACATCCTCGCCTACAATCATTTGCAAATGAAAACGCCGCTGCGGGATTTGGTACCAAGCTTGGGTTTTAGTGAGGGTACTGGGTTTGCAGGTCAGCGTTACCGGCGTGATTATACTATCGGCTTTTAAGGCAATGGCCGCCGCGCCGCGTTGAAATCGATAGGCCTGGCCTGGCACCGAGCGGGTGCCTTCCGGAAAAATGATCATGGTGCCGCCGTTTTGCAGCCAAGTGGCGCAATCATTGACCATCGTTTCAGAATCGGCGTTGCTGATATAGCCGGCATTCAAGATTGGGCCGCGCATCGCCGGGTTGTGCCACAGGCTGGCCTTGACGATGCAGTTGGCTTGTTTGATTCGGCTGATCAGAAATACCACATCCACCAAGGTCGGGTGGTTGGCGACAATCAGCTGGCGGGGACGGTTGAGTTTTTCCAGACCGATCACTTCATACGTCATCACGCCCAGCCTGTGCATCAGGCCTATAAACACATAAAAACTGATATGTACCGTGTATTGGGCGCGGCCGGCCTTTTGCGCTCGGTTGCCCGGCCATATTGCCAAGAGCGGAAACACCAGCAGCCACAGCATCACGCCGCCGATCCCGAAGCTGGTAAAGCTGATCGCAGTGGCCAGTAAACGCCAGCCGTAATCAAGTTTTTGAATTAGAGTTTGTGCCATCGCCAGCTGCGGTTCTGATCGCCGAACTGCAACATAGCTTGGTCGGCGGGCAGGAATTGGATTAGGGGCGGCAATTGTAGCGGTTACTGGCTATCGTGACGAGTTATCGACGATAAACCTAAAAATCAGTAGAGGCGTTTGCAAACCGTTCGTGGTCGACTTGCAAGGATTCAGTAAGTACAGCAAAGCAGGAGCAGTTGCTGAGCACATCACCACCCCGCCCATCCTTCGCCAGGCTCAGGGCGAACGGAATGTCGATATGCTCAACTGCGTATTACTATCAATCAAAGGGCTTGGAACTATGTTCCTGATGAAGTTCGGACTTTATATGCAGCCCGGTAGCGGACGGGAATCCTCTTTACTGAATTGCGGCAAGGTGGCGAAGGCTTCTTTCAGCTTTTCGTGCCACATCTTGCGGATTTTGCTCAGATACTCGTTGTCCTCCTGGAAACAATAGTATTCGTCCAGTATCAGTGTATCCCGATGATAGATCAACAGTTCCACCGGAGCGCCGACGCTGGCGTTGCTGCGCATGGTCGAATCCATCGAAATCAAACAGCAGCGGCCGGCTTCGTGCAGTGAGGTATCGATTTTTAAAAATCGGTCCAGCACCGGTTTGCCGTATTTATTTTCGCCGATTTGCAGATAAGGGGTCTGCCGGGACGTAGTGATGCAATTGCCTTCCGGGTAAATCAAATAAGCGCCGTGCGGTTCCTGGCCGATTTGCCCCGCCAAAATAAAAGTGGCGGACGGATTGAAGCTGCTTTGCCCTGCATCCACATGGCGGCGCTGTTTTTCGACGCTGATCCGTCCCAGATAGGCGGCCGCTTCCGACAGATAGTTGACCGTGTCCAGATTAACTTCGGTCTCTTCCTTCATATCGCGCTTCAACTGGTCGATCACGGCCTGCGTGGTGGCCAGATTGCCGGCGCTGAGCAGCACGATTTTCCGGTCAGATGCCGTACAAAATGGGTGCATTTTGCCGTAAATGCTGACGTTGTCGATGCCGGCATTGGTTCTGGAATCCGAAGTTAAGACCAATCCGTCCTTTAGGGATACAGCAATACAGTAAGTCATGTGCTCTGTGCCTGAATATAGGGATAGCCGAAGTGTACTAAAGATACAACGCAAAGGCCAAGGCAAGTCTTGCATTAACTTGTAGTTGATTATGTTCGCCGTTAGTGATCGGGTGTTTGCACCACAACGATGCAACACAGCCGGCTTTTGGGATCAGTTAGGTGCAAAATGAGTTGGTTTAACAGCTAGTCGAAATTCCGTGTTTGTCGCGTTAGGTGGGCTGTTTTCCGCCGATAAACTTGAATGGAGTCACAAAAATTTGCCAATTTGTTGCTCAATTAAGGTCTGAATAAACGCTTTTCAAGCGCCGGTTAAGACAAACTTCGTCGCTGATTTTTTCTGGAATAATCTATGCTTGTTTACCGCAATTGTCGAAATAAGATCATTAAAACAGTGGCTTAGTGGGGTTTTTGAGCTTGTCGACAAGCGTTGGGTGCACGCTGTCTTGTAAAAAGCGTTTTTTAATTTTAGTGAATGGGCTAGGTGTTGAGGTGTCTAGCCAGTATGAGGTTTGACAAGTTTTTAAAGGGAGGAGGATGAATGCCATTTTGTGGATTTCGTCGGGGTTTGTCGGTAGGTGAAGGTGAGCCGCAGACTAGCCTGACAGAATGGCTAATCCCCGATTTTCAATTGCTAGCGAGAGGAGTTTTATGAATGATTTTTTGCAGTCCCATTCGACAAAATTATTGGGATCAATGCCGGTGGTTAAAAGTTTTGAGGGGCGGTTAGCGTCTTTAAACGATTGGTGGGGCAAAATCACGCTGATAGGGAAAATAAATAGCCACAACGTGGCGACGACTATTTTGGACGATATGAGTCGTACCCAGCTTAAATTCGGCGAACTACAGAAACAATTGACCCATAATTTACTGGTCGAAAATGTGCAAAAACTGGTGCTGGATAACTCGTCGAAAGCGCAAGTGGCTATCGATTTGTTGATTCGTAACCTATTCGAGCGCACTGCAGATGTGGGTTTTCTGGCAACCGACGACGATATCAGAGTGTTTCTCGGTTCCGCGAATGTCAGCACCGAGCAAACGCAGTTTATCGAAAACAGGCTCCGTGAATATGTCAAAAAATACAGTGTTTACGACGAGATTATCGTCTTTGATACCCAAGGGAACGTAAAGGCCCATTTGGACAAAGCCAATCCCATATCCTATTCCAATGATCCTTTGTTGGCGGCAACGCTGAAGTCAGATCAGGATTATCTCGAAACCTTTCGCTATTCCGATTTACAAAGTGAGCGACGCCATTCTTTAATTTATTCCTGCAAAATTACCCAAACCGATGACAAGAGTTCGCCGGTGTTGGGCGTTTTATGTCTGTGCTTTCGCTTTGATGACGAAATGCATAGCATTTTCGATGGACTCTTGATGTCGGGTGATATTGGGGTTTTAGCGATTATTGATCGGGATGGACAGGTGATTGCCAGCAGCAACGAACACTTGCTGCCGCTCAATACCGGATTTAAAGGTGATGCGGGCTTGAGGATGCTGAATTATCGGCGTCAGGACTATATCGTGAATATGCGCAGCACCAACGGTTATCAGGGCTTTTATGGTCTGGGCTGGCGCGGCCAAATGATGACCGGGCTGGGTATGGCGTTCGTTCGCGAAGAAAGGCAGCTGTCCCGTAACAGCTATACCGAGATCATGCATCAGGCAAGTTCTTTTCCGCAGGAATTACGGGAAATCCATCAGGCTTCTTCCGATATCAATACCGACCTTGGTTTGCTGGTGTTAAACGGACAGATTGCATCGGCCCGTAAAAATGCCACCGAATTCATGCCGGTGCTGGAAGCCATCAGACAAATTGGCTCTGATATTACCGCCATATTTAACGCGTCGGTTAAGAGCCTGCAGGAAGTGACGGTGATGTCCTCGCATCTAAATAATGCTGGATTTTTGGCGTCCTTGGCGGTCGATATCATGGATCGAAATTTATACGAGCGGGCTAACGATTGTCGCTGGTGGGCGCTCACCTCAGCCTTTAGGCGGGGCTTGACGAATGCTGAGCTTAGTTTCACCGAAGCCCGCCAAATCAGCGAAATCCTGCAATATATCAACGCACTTTATACGGTGTACACCAATCTTTATCTGTATGACAGCCAAGGTCGAATTCTGGCAGTCTCCTCGCCCCAGTATCAGATGTTAGTCGGCGTCAAGTTAGACGAGTCAACCGGTGCGACCGAGGCTTTAAAGCACAGCGATTCCCAGCATTACACGGTATCGGCGTTTGATAAAACGCATCTCTACGGCAATCGGCATACTTACATCTATAACGCCGCAATTACCGATCTGGAGGACCCGCGTAAAGTGTTGGGTGGCATAGGCATTGTGTTCGATAGCGAACCGCAGTTTGAATCGATGCTGAACGATGTTTTGCCTCGCGATAAACAAGGTAAGGTATTGGCTGGCTGTTTTGGCGTGTTTGCGCAGAGAAACAAAACGATTATTGCCGTCGCCAATAATCCCGCGCTCAAAGTTGGAGACACCTTGGACGTTGATGCGGCATTTTTAGGATTGAAAACCGGTCATCGTAGTTCGGAAGTGATACAGCTAAATGGTACGAGTTACATCTTTGGTGTCGCTGTCTCCAAGGGATACCGCGAGTACAAAGTGCAGGATGGTTATCGTAACGATGTAATTGCCATGGTGTTTATCCCTTTTTGATTACAGCGGCATCCCCCAACCCACCGGCTGACGCCGGTGTCGCTCGATGGACCAAATAACTTGTTCGGGTTAAATCCGCAAATAGGCGGCGTGGTCAGTGTTAAGGTTGGAACAGCCCGGTTAAGCGCGGTCGCTTTGTGCAACTCCTTACAATCGTTCGGCTGAGAATGTGTCTTTACAAACATTAGGCAGCCTTTTTTGCGGCTGCCTAGATGTTATCCTTAATTATTTTCATATTAATCAATAGCTTAAAATGATTTCATAACTGGCATGGCCTGTGCTTTCTCACTGCATAACCAATCAAGTGAGGTGAAGAATATGGAACTGCCAGTAATAAACGAAACTCCAGCAGCCAGCGCAGGCGGCTGCTCCTCCCATTCTTGCGGTACAAGTGATGATCAACTCGGTCATTTATCCGACGAGATTCGCTCCAAAGTAGAAAACCATCCTTGTTACTCGGAAGACGCCCACCACTATTTCGCCCGTATGCATGTGGCGGTAGCGCCGGCTTGTAACATTCAATGCCACTATTGCAATCGCAAATACGATTGTTCTAACGAGTCACGTCCCGGTGTGGTTTCTGAATTGTTGACGCCCGATCAAGCCGTGAAAAAAACCATGGCGGTGGCTGCCAATATTCCGCAAATGACGGTACTGGGTATCGCCGGCCCCGGTGACCCATTGGCTAACCCAGAAAGAACTTTCGAAACCTTCCGCCGTTTGAGTGCCGAAGCGCCGGACATCAAACTCTGCGTATCCACCAACGGTCTGGCCTTGCCCGAATCGGTCGAAGAACTGGCCAAGCACAACATCGATCACGTCACGATCACGATCAACTGTGTCGATCCGGAAATCGGTGCGCAAATTTATCCCTGGATTTTCTGGGAAAACAAACGCATCAAAGGCGTGAAAGGCGCGAAGATTTTGATCGAGCAGCAACAAAAAGGCCTGGAAATGCTGACTGCCAGAGGTATTTTGGTCAAAGTCAACTCGGTGATGATTCCCGGTGTCAACGATAAGCATTTGGCGGAAGTCAGCAAAATCGTCAAAGCCAAAGGTGCTTTCCTGCACAACGTGATGCCGCTGATTGCCGAAGCCGAACACGGCACCTTTTACGGCGTGATGGGCCAACGCGGCCCGACGCAGGACGAGTTGATGGATCTGCAAGACTCTTGCTCCGGCGACATGAACATGATGCGTCACTGTCGGCAATGCCGGGCCGATGCGGTCGGTCTGCTGGGCGAAGACCGCGGCGACGAGTTCACGATGGACAAAATCGAGGCGATGGAAATCGATTACCAATCGGCGATGGAAAAACGCAAGGTCATTCACGAAGCGATTGCCGAGGAAATGCATAGCAAGCGCGCTGCCAAGGTCGAAAAAGCCGCCAGCCACGCTGACGAGCCCAAGCTGAATACCCGTCCGGTGTTGATGGCTATCGCGACCAGCGGTCAAGGCGTGATCAATATGCACTTCGGGCATGCGAAAGAGTTCCTAATCTATGAAGCATCGCCAAACGGCGTGCGTTTCATGAGTCATCGTAAAACCGATCTTTATTGCGGCGGCGATGATACCTGCGGCGACGGCGAGAGCGTATTGCAACAAACCATTCGTTCTCTGGCCGGCTGTGAAGCGGTGTTGTGCTCGAAAATCGGTTACGAGCCCTGGGACTTATTGGAAAAAGCCGGCATCGTGCCAAACGGCGAGCATGCGATGGAGCCTATCGAAGAAGCCGTGATGGCGGTTTACAAGGAAATGGCTGCCGCCGGCAAGCTGGATGAGGCTGCGCCGCAAGAAGAGCGGGCGACGGCATAGCCCAATATTTCCTCTCTGGCCGGAGAGGGTAGGGCGAGGTGAATCAAAAAAGCTTTTGCTTATTCAATTCTCCTCACCCCAGCCCTCTCCATCAGGAGAGGGAGATTGTTAGAAATGATTAACCATCGAATACAAAGGTAACGTCATGGCCTTACAAATTATCGAATCCTGCGTCAACTGTTATGCCTGCGAGCCGTTGTGCCCCAGCAAGGCAATCTACATGTCGGAAAAAGCCGGACATTTCCGGATTAACCCGAAAAAATGTACCGAGTGCGAAGGCGATTATAAAGATACGCAATGCGCCAGCATCTGCCCGATTGAAGGTGCCATTCTCGATGCCTTAGGCGTTCCGATTAATCCGCCCGGTTCGCTGACCGGTATTCCGCCGGAAAAAATGGCAGAGGCGATGGCGGAACTACAAGCACATTGACGGCCATGGCCACCGTGCATTTCTATGAAAAGCCGGGCTGCTTGAACAATACCCGGCAAAAGCAGTTGTTGAGTGCTGCCGGCCATTTGCTGGTGGTTTACGATCTGCTGCAACAGCCATGGGGCAGGGAACCGGGCAAGTTGCGCTCGTTTTTCGGCGACATGCCGGTCGCGGATTGGTTTAACCGCAGCGCGCCGGCTGTCAAACAAGGGTTGGTCGATCCAAACACTGTCAGCGAAGACGAAGCTATAGCGCTGATGGTGGCGCAGCCGTTGTTGATTCGGCGGCCTTTGATGGAGGTCAACGAACAACGCGTCTGCGGTTTCGACCAACAACAGGTCGATGCCTGGTTGGGCTTGGCGACAGCCGTATCGCACAAAAATTTGGAAACCTGTCCCAAGCAGTCGCATGCCGAGGCATGCAAGCCATGAACAGCGTCCAATTGGAGAGCGAAGACGGCGTACCGCTGGCGGTAGCCTTATCCGAGCGCGTGCATTGGGTCGGCGCGCTGGACCCGAATCTACGCACTTTCGACATCATTCTTAAAACGGCCAACGGCACCAGCTACAACGCCTATGTGATTCGCGGCAGCGAAGGCGTGGCGGTAATCGATACCGTGAAGGAAGGCTTTGCCAACGACTTTTTCGCTCGCTTGGAAAGCGTCGCCGATTATTCGGAAATCAAAGTCATCGTTCTCAATCACTTGGAGCCCGATCATACCGGCGCTTTGCCGGAGCTGATGAAACGGGCCCCGCAAGCGCAGTTGTTCATTTCCCAAAAAGCCCAATCCATGCTCAAAGGCCTGCTGAAACAGGACGAACTGAGCTACACCCCGGTAGTGACCGGCGACAAAGTGTCATTGGGAGACCGTAGTCTGGAGTTTTTGCACACCCCTTATTTGCACTGGCCCGACACGCAATGCACCTATGCGCCGGAAGAGGCGATGCTGTTTTCCGGCGACGTGTTTGGCTGCCATTTCTGCGACAACCGTTTGTACAACGACAAGGTCGGCGATTTCCGCTTTTCCTTTGAATACTACTACGCCCACATCATGCGGCCGTTCAAGGAATACGTGGTCAGGGCCTTGGAATTGATAGAGCCTTTGCCGCTGAAATTGATCGCGCCCACTCACGGTCCGATCTTGCGGGATCGCCCACAACATTACATCCAGCGCTACCGCCAGTTATCCAGCCCGGCGCTGCATAACGAACTCAGGCCCAATCAAAAAACTTTGCTGATTTTTTACATCAGTTCCTACGGCAATACCCGACGGATGGCGGAAGCGATTTATCAAGGCGCGATGCAAATAGAGGACGTGCGGGTATCGCTTTACGATTTGGAAGGCGGCGAGGTTGCGCCGTTCGTGGATTTGATCGAGGAAGCCGACGGCCTGGTGTTGGGCACGCCGACCATCAACGGGGATGCGGTCAAGCCGATTTGGGATCTGCTGTCTTCGTTGGCTGTGGTCAATCTAAAAAACAAACTCGGCGGTGTCTTTGGTTCTTACGGCTGGACCGGCGAGGGTGTGCGCTTGGTGGAAGATCGTTTGCGCGGCTTGAAACTGCGGGTGCCGATTCAGGGCCTGCGCGTCAAGTTGATCCCGACTGACGACGAGATCCACGAGTGCAAAGCCTTTGGCTTGGAATTGGCTCAGGAGTTAACCGGGGCCAGAGAGTCGAGAGTGATTAATTTTGCGGACCTGTAAACCGGATAAAACAGACGCCTGCTATTGAGCCTACAGCGTTATTCGTAGGCTAAACCGATCCAAGGACGCATCGGTGACCTCACCGGCCGCAAGGCCGGTGAAAATCAGGAATCGTTTCGGTTCCAAACCGGGAGTCCTCAGATTAGAGGCTGCCGAGATTACTTTTAAACCTTATGGAGTTTTTACAATGGCCAAAGCGACCATTACATTTGAAGATATAAACGTGACTGTTACCGTCCCCGCCGGCACCCGGGTTATTGAGGTGTCCGAGAAAGTAGGTTCCGGCATTACTTACGGTTGCCGGGAAGGCGATTGCGGAACCTGCATTATGAAAGTGACTGCTGGTTGGAACAACTTGACCGAGCCGTCTGTACTGGAAGACAAAATTTTGCGGGAAAACATGGCTGGCAAACACAACCGTCTAGCTTGCCAAGCGCAAGTGTTGGGCGGCGAAATTTCCCTTAAACCAGTTTAAGAACGCAAAAGGAGTAACACATGGCATTAGTAACATTTACCAGTCCCGAATATCGGGATAAAACCGTCTACGCCGTTGCCGGCAGTCACACCCAGACTATTTTGAAGCTGGCTCTGGAAAACAAAATCCCCATTAATTTCGAATGCGAAGATGGCGAATGCGGCACTTGCGTGGTCCGCGTCACCAGCATCGACAAAAAAATGGAGCGTATGGGTGGCACGATGACCGAGAAGGAAAAAGCCCTGCTCAAACAAATCGGTAAAGTCACTACCGAACAGCTGGAGCAAATGATCGTTGACGACCTGCCGCCGGAATGGCGTTTGGCTTGCCAAATGATCGTTAGGGATGAAGATATTCGCGTCGAATATTAATTTCTGCGTCATCGTTAAAAAGGCCGGAGAATCGAGTATGAGTTGCACACTTTCCATAGAACCGAACGATAGGGCAGAGCCCTCGGTGGTTAAGTCGCGGCAACACATTTATCAAGATCTGATGGCCTGTGCCGACCAGTCGCCCAACAGCGTCTGGTTGGCGCAAATCATCGCCAGCTGGAGCGTCGGCGACGGGGTGCTTCCCGATAGCCTGGGCTTGAGCCCGGCACAATTTCAGCAATTGCTCGACCGTTACTTTCCCGGCTACCCGTTAGCGCCACAAGCGTTTTCCGGAAGCAGTTTGGATTACAGTCGCATGTTGGAAAAACAGGATTTGGAAATCCTGCTTGGGCAATTTGCCGCCAATCCCGGCGCGGAAACCGAATGGCTAATCGCTATGATCGTAGCGGCCTGTTTGGGCAGCGATCATCTCTGGCAGGATTTAGGGCTGTGGTCACGTAACGATTTGTCGGCCATGCTGGGCTACAACTTTCCGGAATTGCTGGTTCGCAACAGCAAAGATATGAAATGGAAAAAGTTTTTGTACAAACAACTGTGCGAAGCGGAAGGTTTGTACGTCTGCCGGGCGCCGTCCTGTGAGGTTTGTAAAGACTATCCGCAGTGCTTCGGGCCGGAGGATTGAACCGGTTTTCCGGGTCGGAATCGTTTAAATACCGCTCGGGCGTTGAATCTGCATTTTTCGTTCAATACATGTTTATTCGGTCAGCGCCGCGTCTGATCACATCAAACCCAAAATCCGATAAGCCCCTTTCGTGTTTAAAACCACGGTAACCGGTGCGCTGGATTTGTTTTCCCAATACCAGCCGTGCGAGCCTTCGAAGGGCGCGCTTAACGAGCCACTGGATTGGCTGTCGGTCGTTTCCTTGTAGCTTTTGAAATAGCCGGTTTTGTCACCTTGCGGCTCGCCGTGAAAATCAAAATACAGCGCCGTGCCATTGGTGGACCACGAATATTCCAGGGCCGCGCCTTTGGCTAAATGAAATTTGTATTCCAGGCCTTCGCCTGCCGGCACTACGATTTTTACCGTATCTTGCCACTGCGCGGCCGCAGCCGGTTGCGCGGCGCTGACTGCCACAGGCGGCTCCGCGCAAGCGCTGGCTGTTGTCGCGCTGCCGGTTTTGTTTGATGACGATAAACTGGTTAAACCGGTCATTTCGCCAAACCCGGTCGGATCTATGCCATATTCGGCGGGTAATACGGCTGTGACCAGAATTACGCCCGCCAAAAACATTGCCGAAATACTGGCGATAGTGAGCGATTTAACGGATTGCACCGGCGGATTGCTGTCTTGCATCGAGTTATCCATGGATGATGTACCCCGTGATTTGGTAGCCGAATAGAATCAAGCCGCCGGACATTAACAGGGTGTTGGCAGCTGCGGAAAAGGCGTAATAACTGCGGTGGCGCCGCCAAAAGTCCAGCGCGATCAAGATAAACAGGAGGGCCAGAAACTGGCCGATTTCCACGCCCACATTAAACGCCAACAAGTTTTTCCAAAGCCCAGCTGCGGGCAGCGAAAAATCCTGTAATTTGGTCGCCAAGCCAAAGCCGTGAAACAAGCCAAAAATCATCACCGCCCATTTCGTATTGGGCTGAAATCCCAATAGACGCTGAAAACCGCCCAGGTTGTCGAAGCCTTTATACACAATGGACAAGCCGATGATGGCGTCGATCAGAAACGGGTTGACCGAAATGTGGCCCAGCACACCGGCCAGCAGCGTCAAACTATGGCCCAGGGTGAACAAGCTGACGTAAACCAATACATCGCGGGTGCGGAACAAAAAGAAAATCACGCCGACCAGAAACAACAGATGATCGTAGCCGGTGACCATGTGCTTGGCGCCGATGTACAAAAACGGCCCTATGGCGATACCTTGGTTGGCCAGCAAAAATCGTTCGGTATTGGCATCGACGCCGTGGGCGAAGGCGGTAGTGCTGAGCAGGACTAGACAAAGCGGTAAGCCAATCATTCTGATATTTCGCTGGATTGCGGGTGTCATATTTAAAAATCCAATGGCAATGGGGGCGGAGTATAGCCGACTCGGATACTTCGGTTAAATAGCCAGTCTGTTGCCGGCCAAACAAATCACAGCTTACCGCGCTTAAATTTTTATCCGCTTTGAACCTTTGCTAATTTCAGGTGATTTACAAGGTAATTGCCCTGCGCGAAACCGCTAGTGTTAATCTGCTCCAGCGTATCTAGCCAAATCAGGCAAAGGCTGAGATTTTTTAAAATAAATGCTTAACGCAAAAATATCCAACTAATAGTGCCGATTGATCGGCCTCCAATGGCCTTGTTCCAAGGCAAACCAAGCACCAAGGAAATTTATGAATAGTTCAAAAACCAGTCTATCCGGTAAGCACATGGCTTTGGCTGTGTTATCCGCGCTGATAGGTTCGCCTGCCTGGGCTAATACGATCAACGTTACCAATTTAATTGATGTAAGCGCAGTGGCCGATGGCAGTTGCACATTGCGCGAAGCGGTCGCCAACGCCAATAGCGACAGTGACACAACAGGTGGTGACTGCCCGGCTGGTACAGGCATCGATACCATCACCTTTGGCGTCAATGGTACTGCTGTACTGAGCAGCACCCTGACCATCAGCGATGTCGATGGACTGACCCTTGATAGCTTGGGTCGTAGCGTCACGCTAAGCGGCGGCAACGCCGTGCGGGTGTTTTGGGTCACACCCGGCGCGGGCTTAACGTTAAAGAATCTGACCGTCGCCAATGGTTATGCGGACCCGCAGGGCGGCGGCGTTTATAACCAATTCGGTAACCTCACCGTGTTGAATAGCACCTTTGTCGGTAATACCGCCACCCGCACCGGCGGCGGTATTGCCAACTACTCGGATACCTCTCTAGCCAATCCCGGCGGTAATCTCACGGTGGTTAACAGTACGTTCTCCGGCAACAGTTCGGTTTTCGGCGGCGCGATTAGAAACTCCGGTATTGCGGCGACGATTATCAACAGCACCATTGTCGGCAATAGCGTGCAGCTACCGGTTTGCCCGCCGGGCTTTTTTTGCTCCCTGGAAGACAACGGCGGCGGCATCGAAAATCTTGGGACGCTGAATCTACATAACAGCATAGTCGCCGGCAATACGGCGGCGGTGGGTGATGCCGATATTGGCGGTTCGCCAACGACTGCCAGTTACAACTTGATTGGCTTTCCCGCTACCCTGTTTTACAGATGGAACGGTATTGGCCCGATAGTGCAGGTAGATGGCAGCAATGGCAATATCACCGGTGTCGATGCGAGCACATTGGTCGCAGCTACTTTGGCTAACAACGGCGGCCCGACCCAAACTTTGGCGTTAATCCCTGGCAGCGCCGCCATTGATGCCGCCGATAACGCACTGTGCGCAACTGCACCGGTGAGCAATTTGGATCAACGCGGCTTGGCTCGCCCGCAAGGCCCGCAATGCGATATCGGTGCTTTCGAATTGGCAGCTGTACCTTCGGCGGATCTGGCAGTCAGCGGCACAGCCAGTGCGGCGATGGTGCGCGACAGCATGACCTTGACAATTGTCGTTAAGAATAACGGTACAGCCGATGCCACGGGTGTGAAGTTAATCGATACCTTGCCGGTCTCCGGATTGTCTTCAATCTCCGCAACTACATCGCAAGGCAGTTGCAGTGCGCCAGTCAGCGGCAAGATCACTTGTAACTTGGGTAGCCTGGCAAACACAGCCACCGCTACGGTCACCGTAAAAGCCATTCCCAGCGCTGCTGTTACGTTGAGCAATCAAGTGACTGTGCTGGCCGACCAAAATGACGGCCAGCCGCTTAACAACAGCGCCACGCAAACCGTCGCGGTGCAGCCGCTGTTGTGTAATGGTTTGGTGCCCACCATAGTCGGCACTCCCGGTGCGGATACTTTGGTCGGTACCAAACGCCGCGACATCATCCACGGTTTGAGCGGTAACGACACCATCAGCGGCGGCGCGGATAACGACATCATCTGCGGCGGTCTAGGCCAAGACACACTGAAAGGTGACGCCGGCAACGACACCCTAAACGGGGAAGCGGGTACGGATAGCTGCGACGGTGGTTCCGGCACCGATACCGCGACCAATTGCGAGGCTAAAATCGCTGTTCCTTAGGCTAAGCATGATTTCATATAGAGGATAGACTGGGTAAAACAATGTGAAACCCAGCGGAAACCATACTTTTGCAAGTTTATTTCTTGGGGATGGCAGGATGCCGATTACCCAAATGGTCGATGTCGTCCAGGCTCATAATCGGCGAATACATTAGATCGTTAATATCGCTGGAGCGCTCCCAACCCAAAACCATCTGACCTATGGCGCGTTTGGTCATTTTGATGAAGCGCGATTCCAGCTGTTGGCGGCCACCGGGCGAATTTTCCGATTCCGGGTGCATGCGCGCGGCGGAAACCACCGAACAGCGGCAGACCTTGTCATGGTAGGAAAACTGGAAACGAAAATTTCTGGCCCGGCTGTTGATGTCGCGGTTAGTCAGAAAAATAAAATAGGTGTTGCTGTCCGCTTCCGGCAAACGCTGCATTACGGTTTTAGCCTGTTCGAAGATGTCTTCCGCCGCGAATTGTTGAGAGCCCGGCATCGGCCATCAGGCCTTGCGTGCCCATAGCCACAGTGCCCTTAACCCACAGCCCGAATTCCTTACTCAAATCCCTGCCGATTTGCGCCGCAATATCTTCCGAGAAATCATTCAACGGAATCAGATAAACATTCACGGGACCGGTTTTTTCGGTGGCTGCTGGTGGGTAAAGTGAGGCGGTCGATATAGATTTTGGGGCCGGAGCGGGGTTGGCTGCGGCTAATGGCTGGGTATATGGAGAGCTTGTTGTGCAGCCAGCCAGGGCGGCCGATAAAATAATCGTCATTGATAGATGTTTCATTTGCGCTGTCTCGAGTCGATGCATAAGTTGGCATGGAAACGGATATGGGGTTTCCAAACGATGCCAGATGACTATCGCTTGGCTGTGTTAAACAAAGTGAAACTCATCGAAAATCTTTAAAGCAGGGTTTTAATCCACAGCTATGTGCTGCTGGGACGAGTAACATCAATCACAACAACATCAAGTCTATGTCTATCATCGATAGTTATTAGTGATCGAAGCGCATCTTCTAGTTCCTGAGCGGTTTCAGGTTTTTGTATTGGTTCTGGAGGCGTGGGCATGCGTTTTGTTGGTTTTTCGTCAAACCAAAATACCAAGTAAATACCATATCCGCTGGCTTGTGGGTCGCGTGTATATAGGGTATCCAACTGGTTTGCGCAGGCCGTCCATAAGGCCGAATGGTAATTCCGTTTAATTTCAATAGGCAATTTCTGTAAGGCTGCGTTCAGTAACACTATATCTGCGCGTTTGTCATCTACCATATGCCCTTCAGGTTCCACCGCTATTTCCAAAGGCGTAAACTTTTGTCTTAGCAAATCGATTAAACGGTCGCGGCAGGACTCCTCGGATTTGGGCTGGTTTGTAATTCGGCCATACGAGTCTTCGTTCCAGAATATTTTAAAAATATCTGTATTTTCTGTTCGAATTTTAATGGCAACATCTTTTAAATATTCGATAGTTAAATTATAAAGATCAGCTATGTTAGTTGGTTTGCCATTTGATAGCGCTGAGATTGTTTGTTGCCAGTTAGGTTGGGAAAATAGTTGTTTTCTCCTTAAAGAGCTCTGATTGGCTGCTGCGTGTTTTAAGTGATCTAAATAGCTATACAGTGTAGGTTCATTAATAAATTTATTTAAGACCTCTATTGATTCGTTATCCACTCGTGTTGCTAGCTGGGTTATTTTATTTTTAACAAATTGCGCAGCATCAAAAAACTCATGCGATTTATTGTTATCTTCGATTATTTCGTCAATATTAGGGTATCGACTGCCAGTCAACGTAATAATAAATTCTATTTGACTATTTGAAAGTAAAGTGGGGTGAGTTGTAGTGTCAGCAATTCGAATTCGATCACTAAACCATATGTATGTCAAAATAAAATCATCACGTTTTGAGGAGAAGTCTTCAATCGCTTTTTTGAAATTTTCAAAATCTAGTAAAAATCCAATACAAAACCATAATGCTTTTTGTTTTAAACGTATTTTTGTATGGGGTTTTATTGAGGAATATGTGAGTAGGAGTAACTGATTTTTCGCTTCAGGGATCGTAATGGCTTTTAATAGTAAAGTCCGCAATGACTCCATTGATGCTTTTGGATATTGGCTTAACAATCGCAAAATAGTTTCAGTCCTGTTTTTATCAAGATTGGAGTTTTCGCAAATATCTCTTAGGCCAATCACATGTTCTTTCTTGCTTGCCAAAAATAACTCCACTACTTCCAAGTAAGCTGATTGGACAAGTTCGGGATCATATTGAAATAATGCATATTGCCAGTCAGGTGTTATTTCTGTGCGGGAATTCCCTTCAGTAAGATAAAATGAGGGGAATAATAGATTTATTGTTAGGCTTGATTTGAGTGCTGGTTTAGGGATGTCGTTTAAATCGTTTTTTGTATTCCAGTATTCATTTGTTCCGGCTAATATTGCAAACCACCAATCTTTAAACCTTCCTTCTGAATATAGGCTTACTATTTCAAATGTTGTAGGGAGATCGTTTCTGTAAAGTGCGGCTTGTAGTCCTTCTAGCGAAAATTGCAAATTTGATTCACCCAGTTCTATTTCCAGGCGTTTATGTGGTATCAAAGTGTTATCAACATCAGAAAATCTTGAAAAATATATCTTTGCTAACCAACTCATCCAACCAAGATGCGAGCCTGCGCGGATCAAGGCCAGGTCTTTATCGAAAGCTATACGATTTTTTTGCTGGTTATTCAGTCTATTTTCCCTGAGGGTGACGGTTTTATTTATTTTATTCCAGCGCCATTCTGGGATTTCACATTGGCAGGTACGAGACCATATGTCTTCAAGTTCGGGATGATTAGTGCGGTAGTTAAATAAAATGTCAAATAATTCAATATTGGTTGTTTGCGAAGTTATTATGACTAAAGTCAACTCAAAAATAAATTGATCATGCTCGTCACAGTGTTCTTTATTTGCAATTTTTGAAAATGAATGTGTTGCAATTTCATCGGCATTGTATTGATATCTGACCAATTCCCGAAAATTATTCCAAAATCCATGGATATTAGAAAAGTCTTTATGCTCATTTAGTGCCAGGTTAAATATAAGGATTAAAAAACACGGGTTTTCTTCTAGCCAGGATTTAATAACGTCCCTGCGATGGCGTCCGTAGCCAGAATAGAACTTTAATCTTGATATCCAGCGCCATAGTTGGTTTGCATCAATGTTGCCTTCGGCGTGTAAAGTTCGTTCTAATAATTCATATGCAAAGCTCCAAACCTCATCATATTCACTGACATTATCGAAATTTATTTGCGATAACAAATCAAGTGTGTTTGGTAAGTCGTTAATAGGTAAGGCTCGGCTTAAGAGCCACAAGTTACCTGTAACAACTTTGTTATGGTCGTAGTGATTAATGTGGTCAATAATAAGATGAATAGTATCTTCAGGAGAAAAATACTCATTATATAATTTGTAAATTACTTCTTCTTTTAAACGAATGTCGTCGTTGGACGACTTAAGAGTTTCTCGGGTTGCTTTGACGGCTAATTGCTTTCCATTCGGAATGGCATGTATTAATCCTTCAATTGCACGAGACCTTTCGGCATAGGGTGCGCAGTTGTCGCAAAATAGATTTAATAACTCATCTTTAAGTTCAGGTTGTTGTTCCCCAAACTTAATTGCATCTAATACAATTGATCGCAAATGAAATTGTTGCGGTTTTCTTAATAATATAGATTTAAACTCACATGCTATATCTGGAGTGGATAAAAAACCAAGCGGCGCTCCTGACCAGTCTTCGGCACGAAACCAAGGGTTTTTTTCGGTAAGGTTTAGTAATTCATTTAGTAGTTTTTTCCGACTTGATAGTGAAAGACAGCTTACATCTCCAAGAACTAATACTCCGTAGGGGTCATTTTCTAGTAACGAATCAGTATGTTCGGGTAACAATTGAGTTAACCATGCATATAAGCCGCGCAGTTCCGGCGCTGGATGATTCTCTATTCCCAGCCAGCTAACTACTCGTCGAACAGGTAAGCCATTACGAACAGATTTAACTAACCAGCATGCGGCTAAATATTCGGCAATAGTCCGATGAGAATACCCGACTTGTTCTTCCTGATGATTGGTAATAACAAATGCGCGTTTTGTTATAGCCGCCAACACTATTTCCGAATCGGGATAAGGTATATCGGCATAACTGTTATCCGCGTTTGTAAGTAATGAAATGCCCTCAATATCTGTAATCAGTAATACAGCACAAGCAGCGCCAGCAGCATCTTTTAGCTGATCGATTTTGTATGCAGCTAATCGTTTGTGTTTGTGATTGCTGTTATGTTCCAACAGAAGTAAATCCGTTGCGTTTTCGAACAATTCAGTTTTTGTACTCGGCCATTGTCCATTTTTTACAGTATCAGCCAACATTATTAATGTTTGCGGGTTGCTGAGCATTGTTTCGATTCCTTTTTCGAATGCTTTTGCTTTGAATTCAGTAGGGTTGGCAATATTTTTTTCGCTCAATATTTGATCAATTCCATCCTCGTTCAAGGCTTCGAGGATCACTACACAATATCCACCAGTTGCATCGAAGTATGGCTTAAATAATTCAAGGTCTGTTTCTCCAAGCCAATCAGCCACCCGGCATGATAATCTGACCTTGGAGGGCTTTATTTGTTTGATGTGCTTGATTATTTCATCAATCGAATCTGGCTGATCTGTGCGTGATCGCTTCTCGTCTAGGGCATCGATATAAATTGGCTTATTGCTAAAATTTTCATCAGCATGAATTGTAAAATTTCGCGAGGATATGAAGTTTCCTTTTTCATGGTCTGCGCCGTTTCTGAAGAGATATGTTTTTCCAGCTCCAGGCTCCCCTAACAAAATAATATTTGGTATTTCCAAAATATCTGCAAACGTTAAAGCTTGGTTGCTTTCGTTATTTTGATTGGGAGGATATATTTTTTTGATTGCTCGGTCTAGCATCTATGAGGGTTAATCGTAGGGGCGGATTGAAGTCAGGTTAGGTATGTAGCACATACCAATTTTCTTGTCATAAAACCAAAATCAACCACCGCGCTGGTAATGATACCGACAAGCAATGACAGTAATATGGCTATCGGAAACGGCATAAACCAAGCGATGCGTATCGTCTATACGGCGCGACCAAAAACCGGCCAGATTTTCCTTTAACGCTTCCGGTTTTCCGATGCCTTCGAACGGTGCGCGCAATACTTCCGTAATCAGTTTGTTGATGCGGGTTAGGGTTTTTTTATCCTGTTCTTGCCAATACAGATAATCGGACCAGGCGGCTTCTGTCCAAGCCAGCAGTCTAGTCATCCAATAAAGCTCGTTCCGTGGTTTGGCCTTGGCGGTATTGGGCAATGGATTCGGCCAGGTGGGCGGCGTTGGCGGGCGATTTCAGCAGGTGCACGGTTTCCATCAGGCTGTTGTAATACTCTAGCGACATAACCACGGCGTCTTGGCTGTCGCGGCGGGTTATGACGGTGCAGTCGGCGTCGTTGACAACTTGGTCCAGCAGTGTTTTAAGGCCATTTCTGGCTTCGGTAAACGAGACTATGCGCATGATTGAACCCCAGTTGTTCCTAATATTGTACAAGTCTAGGTTGTCGGGTGGGGCTTTGCAACTTTGCGATTAGGTAGGCCGGAATAAGCGAAAGCGTTTCCGGCAAACTTAGCAGCCAGAAACGGTTGTCAGCTTATGGCGAGTTTGTTCGGGTAGCAAATTTGGCGAGCCAGCCGCTCAAAGCAGCATATGGGTATCAAGCAGCAGTTTCATCGTCAGTGCCGAATAGCTGCGCAATCTCTTCGCTGCCCATACTGTCAAAATCGTCGGGCACTTTGATATGCCCGCTTAGGAACCCCAAGCGTCGGATCTGATCGCCAGTTGAGTTGTACAGTGCGGAAACTTTAACCAACTGTTTGCCTGCTTTGGCAATCATGAACGGTTCGCCTTTGGCGGCTTGTTCGACCAAGCGAGATAAGTGAGTTTTTGCCTCGTGGATATTTACTGTTTGCACGAAGACCTCCGATAAACCAAGTTGAGTTGATTTAGCCTATCACGCATCTTTGCCGTTTGCCCCCTCAAAGTACTAGCGTTTGCTGATTTAGCCGGCTAATAAACTCTCATATGGAATCGCCAAGCCGTCGTGCAGGCGTTTGATCATTCTTAGGCTCAAAGGGCGTTTGCGGTTAAGGACTTCCGATACGCGGCCGCTGCTGCCGATATAAGTTTCCAGGTCTTTTGCGCTGAGGTTTTGCTGCTCCATACGGAATTTGATGGCCTCGATAGGGTCTGGCGGGGCGATAGCGTAATGTTTGTTTTCGTAAACCTCGATCAAGGTAACCCATACCTCCATTTCATCGGCCTCCGGGGTATCCGGTTCGGCTTGGAATATGGCTTCCAGCCGTTGAAAGGCGGCTTTTAATTCATCGTCGTTTCGGATTGGCTTAATAGTCATTGACCGTCTCCACGTCAATTAGGTCGTATTGGGCATGTGTGCCAACAAACTTTATCCAGGCAATGCCGGCGCGATATTGCATTTCTACTACTAGACGGTATTTGTTGCCGCCAATGTTAAATACTACGCGATTGTTATTGCAGATGCTGGCATTACGATATTGATTCTTGATGGCTTGCGGTGAAGGCCAATTGGCTTTCAGGGCTTCTTCGTACCAACTTTCAAGTGGGCCTTTTGCATCGCGATGCGAGGGCTGTTCCCAAAATTTCTTGATGGTGCTTTTTGCTATGACCCGCATGATTATAGAGTTTTATCTCCCCAATTGGGAGCAGTGTAAGCGGTGCTGTTACTCTACGCAAGGAACAAATATTCGCTTAACAAGTGCGCTGAGACTTAATGCGAAGAGTGCATGTCGCTCGCCAATTGAATTTGCGTTACTGGGGATGCGCCGACTGTAGCTCGGCGCATCCGTTCCAAAACAACTCTACTCGTCGTCCTGGCAGCCAAAATGATACTGATAATCCGCGATTGCGCGTCTGATGACCTCATGGGCCTCTTCGCGGCCGTAGACATGAGTAATTTCACAGACGCTTTTTTCGCTGGGTAAATGTTTGTAGGTCAGGAAGTAATGCTTCAAGCGATTGATATACGATTCGGGGCAGTCGGAGACGTCGCGCCATTGCCGGTAGAATTCGTCGCCTTTCATGACGGCGATGATTTTGTCGTCGGCCTCGCCGCCGTCTAGTAACCGAAAACCGCCGATGGGGATGGCTTGTAGCAGGATGTCGCCATGCGTCACGCTACGTTCGCTTAATACGCAAATATCCAGTGGGTCGCCGTCGCCCTTGCTGACCGGTTTGCCGGATTGTGCGGCGGCGTATTCGGCGATTTTTTCCGCGCAATAACTGCGCGGAATGAAGCCGTACAGAGTAGGAATCATGTTGGAGAATTTTTGCGGCCGGTCGATTTTCAGATAGCCGCTGTCTTTGTCGATTTCGTATTTCACCGTGTCGGACGGCACGATTTCTATGAAGGCGGTGACGATGTCCGGGGTGTTGTCGCCGGGCGAGATGCCGTGCCAGGGGTGGGCTTTGTGTTTTATATTCATCTAAGGTTTAGGGCTTTGGGGAACAAGGTTATAGGGATATTTACCAGGGTGGGGGCAATGCGCAAGCCAATCAAGTCTAATAGTAGTATCTGATTGGGCTTGCGTTAAATGCCGTTGAGTTTGTTTATCGGAATTACTCGTCGGCGGCGACAGGCGCGGGCTTGAGCTTCATGTCTTTATTCAGCCGTTGCAGGCGCTTGATCATTTCTTTTTTCATCTGTTCGCGGCCTATCGAGTGCTTCAGGCTGCTGCCTATGCCCGCGACTTGATCGGTAGAACTGCGGATCGAGTAAAACACCAGTGTGCCGTCTTTATAGGGCAAGCCGCCGGCGACCACTTGGCTGGAGTTGTAAGAGTGGCCGACGTAAAATTGTCTGGAGACGATGATGCCGCCGCCTTCGCCGATGGCGATTACTCGGTGATTTAGCACGGCGGTGGGGCGGTCCTCCACGCGCCGATTCAACCATAAAAACTGTTCGCTGGTATTGGCCGGCAATGCGGCGGGATAGTTTAACCAGGCTTGTTGCAATTCCGGAAAGTAACGCGCCCAGGCTTTGCTGTTCACGGCGTCGTTACGCAGTTCCGCAGCCGGGTCGGCTGTGCCGCCGTCGCGGCTGTAAGGGGCAATGCCGGCCAGGCCGCTTTTTTTATAGGCTTGCAGGCGTTGCAGTAAAAACTCGCGGTATTTTTGGTTGGCGGTTCTCAGTATGTTTTTGTTGTCGGCGTCTTCCAGTCCGGCTTGCAGGCTTTTCAAACTGTCCAGTTCGGCTTTGGAGAGGTTGAATTCGTCGCCCGGCTCAGCTTCCAGAAAGGCCTTGGCTTCGTCCAATTGCTTTTCGGTAAACGCAAACTTCTTAAAACTATCGACGCTGGCGTTATCGCCCAGTATGCCGGTGGCGACGATGTCGCTCTCGCCGGCGTTGAGTTTGCCCTTTTTGATGTAATCGGCCAGTTGCGGCAAGCCTACCGGTATGATCATCGCTACGCCAATAGCGAGTTCTTTTTGGCTGGTTTCGCTGACGTCGTAACCGACGATTTCGCCGCGTTCCAATTGCGGGATTTGTGCGGCGCTGATGCCGAAGTTCTGTAGCGCTTGCTGTGGGCTAGGCGCGTCTTGAGCGTATGCCGCTTGCTGAAATAGCGCGGCGGCACTCAGTAAAAGGATGGGAAAAGACAGTTTGTGGATCAACATAAAAACTCCGTTTCAAATAGGTATTCTGATAAAAAGTATGAGGCTTTGGGCCGCAGATTGCTGAAAGCGTTCATTCTGAAAACGTGTGTGCATCGCCGCGTGCCGTTTATTTGTCCGAACCGAACAATTTAGAAATACTGGAATCGCCGCGTCCTGCCGGTTTTGTCGGCGTTGTTGCCGTTGAGGTGGGCGCCGGCTGCGGTGTCGGTTGCTGATTTTCCGTATCGAACAGCCGCGCAAACTCAGAAGCAGGCAGCGGTTTGGAAAACAGATAGCCTTGGCCGTAGTCGCAACCGGCGGCAGTTAGCAATTCCAGTTGCTGCGCGGTTTCGATGCCTTCGGCTATCACTTTCAAGCCCAGTTTATGCGCCATCACTATTATTGCTTCGCACAGCGCCAGGTCGCTGGAATCCGCTTCCAGATTGCGTACAAAACTCTGGTCTATCTTCAGATAATCGATGTCGAATTTTTTCAGATAAGACAGTGACGAATAGCCGGTGCCGAAATCGTCGATAGCCACCTGGATGCCCGCATCGCGGTAGGCGTATAAATGGTCGCGGACAATATTGTCGGCATCCAGCAACAGGCTTTCGGTAATTTCGATGACGACGCATTGGCCTGATAAGCCTAGTTCATGCAAGTAGTCTATCCATTTGCTGTCACCCAGATTGCTGCGCGTAAATTGTACCGGCGACTTGTTAATACCCATTTGTAAATCCGGGCGATAGTGGGCGCGCCACTCGGCGACTTGTTTTGCCGCCATCCGAAATACCCAATCGCCGATATCGACTATCAGTCCGGTCTCTTCCGCCAACGGAATAAACTCCGCCGGGCTGATCATGCCGCGCGTGGGATGTTGCCAGCGGATCAGCGCTTCGGTTTTATGCATTCTGCCGTTGCTCAATTCGATTATCGGTTGATAGTACAGGCAAAACTCTTGATTGGTCAGTGCTTGGCGCAGGTCGCTGGTCAGGCGCATCCGGTTTTGCGCGGTCTGCTCCATCTCGCTGGTAAAAAAGTTGTAGCGGTTGCGGCCTTGTTGCTTGGCGGAATACATGGCCTGATCGGCGTTTTTGATCAGTTGCTCAGCTTCCAGCGCGTCTTGCGGATAGAAGGTAATGCCGATGCTGACCGAGATGTAGGCCAGTTCCTCGCCCAAACGAAACGGTTCGGCAAGCTGGTGCAGGATGGCTTGCGCGACGCGGTCTATGCTGGTTTGCGAGTCCAATTCGCCCAGAATGATGGTGAACTCGTCGCCGCCCAGCCGAGCCACCGTATCGACATTCCGCACGCAAGCCAAGATGCGCCGCGCGGTTTCCTGCAACAAAATATCGCCCATGCCGTGACCTAGGGTATCGTTGATCTCTTTGAAGCGGTCCAGGTCCAGCAGCATCACCGCCAAGCTGTTTTTGTCGCGCTGGGCTTTCTTGATTTCCTGGTTCAAGCGATCCTGGAACATGCGTCGGTTGGCCAAGTCGGTGAGCGGGTCGAAATTGGCTTGGCGCCAGATGGTTTGTTCGACATGTTTTTGCTCGGTAATTTCCGAGAACATCGCCACCCGGCGCTCTACTTCGCCGTGTTCGCCGTAGATGGTGTTGATCACC
>Ga0123398_1072488_pt1 | contig 28748 bp, 25 predicted proteins | sample T5LHNO3metaT_FD_89926 | JGI IMG/M metagenome (GOLD analysis project Ga0123398, IMG submission 89926) | Methane-oxidizing artificial microbial communities from Washington, USA to study methane cycling - T5-LHNO3 metaT (Metagenome... | ecosystem: Engineered > Modeled > Simulated communities...
ATTCGGCCGCGCGAGCGAAGTGCCGCTCCCGCGCCAGCGTCACAAGATATTCGAGCTGCCGGAAAAACATGTCAGGCGGCGCCTCTGTTACGAAATCCACCGCGGCATGGGGCGTTTCCGTTCATGGATCGAAACGATTTTGAGGGAAGCAAAACTGATATTCAATATTGCCGCGCTGAAAAGGCGGCGGCCAACGAACGCGCGAATAGCGCCGAATCGCGCCGCAGAACGTTCGACGGTCAGTGAGACTCGCGCGCGATCTGATGCGAACCGGCACGTTGGGATTCAGTAGGTCTTATAAGGAAGGAATTTGCCGGAGAGCGTGATTTTCACCCGGTCGCCCGCAGGATTGGCCTCGCGCCCAATGTCCATCCGGAAATCGATCGCGCTCATAATTCCATCGCCGAATTCCTCATGAATGAGTTCTTTCAGGGTGGCGCCATAGACGTTCACCAATTCATAGAAGCGATAAATGAGCGGATCGGTCGGAACCGCGGTCGGCAGCGACCCTTTGTACGGCGGAACAGTCAGCCATTTTTGCTCTTCCTCGGTGAGATCGAAAACTTGTCCGACTTTCGCCGCCTGTTCGGCCGTGAGCGTCATCTGACCGAGGCACGCGGCCGTGACCCACTCCTTGCTCAGCCCGATTTTCTCCGCGACTTCGGACCATTTCATGCCTCGGCCGACCTTCGCGGCGATAATTTTCTCCGTCACCGCGAGCCTGCCCATCTGCATCTCCTTAAAAGGATTCCGTTGTGTCATTCGTCGCGATTCGAGCGGCGATTCACAGCTTTTGAAAGAGGGGGCGCGACGCGACCGCGCCCCCTTCCCGGTTTCAGCCGATTATTTTTTGAAGCGAGCCGCTTCCTCCGAGCCGCCAGTCGCGTCGCCCTCGCTATAGGAATGCGCGCCGACGCCCGCGAGCTTTCCGCCTTGCACGATGAGATATTCGTTGCGGATCGGACGGCCTTCGAAGTAGCACTCGAGGATCTCGCGCACGCCGGCGGCATAGCGGGTCTGCGCCGAGAGGCTCGTACCCGAGATATGCGGCGTCATGGCGTGGTGCGGCATCGTCCGCCAAGGATGGTCCTTGGCCGGCGGCTGCGGGAACCAGACATCGCCCGCATACCCGGCCAGATGGCCGCTTTCCAGCGCGCGCACGAGCGCATCGCGGTCGACGAGCTTGCCGCGCGCGGTATTGACGAGATAGGCCCCGCGCTTGAAGAACTTCAGCGACTGCTCGTTGATCATGTGCTCCGTTTCAGGATGCAGCGGGCAGTTCAGCGTCACGACGTCGCTGACCTTGGCGAGGCTCTCCAGGCTGGAGTGATAAGTGAGATCCAGCTCCTTCTCGACCGACTCCGGCAGGCGGTGACGATCCATGTAATGCAGCCCGACCCCAAACGGCTTCAACAGGCGCAGCACGCGCAAGCCGATGCGGCCGGCAGCCACTGTGCCGACCTGCATGGCTTCCAGGTCGTAGGAACGCGACACGGCGTCGGCGATGTTCCAGCCGCCGTTAATGATGATGTTGTGAGACGGGATGAAGTTGCGCACCAGCGCCAGGATCGACATCACCACATGCTCGGCCACGGCGTTGCTGTTGCAGTAAGTGACCTCGGCGACCGTGACGTTGTTCTTGATCGCGGCCTGCAGATCGGTGTGGTCGGAGCCGATGCCGGCCGTCACGATCAGCTTGAGCTTCTTCGCCTTGGCGATCCGCTCGGCGGTCATATAGGCCGGCCAGAAGGGTTGCGAAATGACGATTTCGGCGTCGGGCAGTTCGCGGTCGAGAACGCTGTCCGCCCCGTCCTTGCTGGAAGTGACGACCAGCGTGTGGCCGTTCGACTCGAGATATTTGCGCAGCCCCAACTCGCCCGAGACGCTGCCGAGCAGCGTGCCCGGCTTGAAGTCGATCGCCTTGGGCGTCGGCAATGTCTGCCCGTCGGGATAGACCTTCGGCTGCGGAACGTCGTCGCGCGCATAAGTGGTCGGATAGCCGTCGACAGGATCGTCGTAAAGCACGAGAACAATTTTGGCCATGAGCGGTTCCTCTGATTTGGCGCGCCCGGCGAGTCTCTTCCAAGGCGACGCCCGTTCGCGGCGCTGTCCCGGTCGCGCTGATATGCGGGGCGTCGATCGCTCTGGTAAATGAACGCGGCGGAGAGTCTATTCGTTTCGATGGATCGGTCGATAAGCGTTGTTTATTGATCCGACGGCGCAGGGCCTCGTCGCAACTCATGCCTCTGCCGCGGTCGGCCATGGAAATCGACGCCGGCCCGGACGACTGTGCCGGGATGAAATGCGCGGCCCCAACCAACGTTACGGCCGCGACCACGATAGAATGCCAAGCCAATGAAAAGCGGCTACGAGGGCGTAAACGCGGCCGCGTGGACGATCCTGACCCGAGCGTCGAAAAAAGGCTTCAACTGATTTTTCCATTTAGGAAACGTCGAATTTCAAACGTCCTGTCTCAGGTTGACTAACCCATCATCCGCGCCGACACGCGCCGCGCCGTTGATCGTGGCTACAAGACAGCTTGACGGAACAAAGATCACGACCCGGCGCGCGGTGATCGTCGCGGGCGCGCCAGTCCGCGGATTGCGGCCCGCTCGAGCGCGTTTCTTTTGAACGCGAAATTTGCCGAAGCCATGCAACTTCACTGCCTCGCCTTGGACTAACGTCTTGAGTATTTCATCGAGCATGGAGTCAACCATCTCGCGAGCCTCGGCGCGGGACATGCCCAAGCAGCATGAGTAAATCGCCCTTTGCAGCGCCTCGCGCGTTACAGCTCGCCGCCTCTTGCACTCGATCGTGCGTGGCCCGTTGCCGGCGTCCTCGACAAACATGCAATTCTCCAAAACTCACCTCCCCGACGAGTTTTCCTTCCGGCTGCAAAACAATTGCCTAGGGCGATCCAGAGAATGCCGCTTCAGCCGGCCCATGGAGCCCGATTCGATTGAGATGAGGCTTCTTCTGAAAGAGATCGAGCAATCGCCGCCGCAAAATTTTGGATTGGGCGACCGACGCGAAGGCGTGAGCCTGATCGCCGCCGCGGGGATCGAGACCAAGTGAATGAGCGTCAACGCCAAGCCAATTGCGATTGGCGCAAAACCGAGAGGAACGCGGCTCTCGGTTGAACCGAGGATAATCAAGAGAAAAACGCGGTCAGAACCGATTCGACCACAAATCCAGATAGCAACGTGTAGCCCGCAGGCGAATGATCTTCATAGCCATTCGCCGCAAACCCGCCGGCCAGCGAGAAATCAATGTTTCCCGAAGCGACAACAAAGAGCGCGGCCGCCGCAGCGCCGGCGCCGAGGATTTGGACGACGATATAGGGACCTAGCTCTTTCCATGAAAAACGCCCCGCAGCCGCCAGACCGAGCGACACAGCCGGATTGAAGTGACCGCCGGAAACAGGCCCGAAGGCGCAGGCGCCGACAAGCACCGTCAATCCGAAAGCTTTGGCCGGATGCAATCGCGCTTGCGACCGCGGCTTCTCTCGGCGTTAACTGAAATGAGGCGCGCAACAGATCGAGCGCGCCCGGCGCAATCGCGATTTTGCGAGCGCCATCTATCAGCGGGACGAAAGCCATTATGTGAGAAAAAATGTCTCTTAAATTTCCCGTAATCGGAAGGATCATGAGCAGCGGACGCGCATATTCCGCTGACCCATTGATCCGTATAAGCGTTGGGGCGGGCGTGTGTGAAAGCGCGACGCGCAACGCTTCTTCCAACTTTGCCTGGTCGCTCGGCGAGCGTAGCGCCAACCTTCCGTGCGCCAGGGAAATCAGGGATGGCGGAACGGCGTCGGCCGCGGCGTTCGCGCCGGCGATGCGCCCATCCCCCAAAACCTTGAATACCCCATAGCCGAGCGGTCAAACATGGACGTCTGGCGCTCCGTCAGACGTTCGAAGGCGGAGGAATAGAGCGCCGCAGAGACGCTCAGATGCTGCAGCATGAGATTGAGACGGCCTATTTCGTTTCTTAGAAAGGGACTGTCGCGCTCAGCCCTGAAAAGGGTGAACCGGCAAACGTCGTTATTCCGCCTTTTCAGCCATGCTTCTGCTCTCCAGGCCATGCCGTTCGGCAGCATATAGTCCTGGTACAGCTCCACGACCTGAGAGACCGCATATTTCGGAGGGATCGCGATCATCATGCGCACATGATCCGGCATCAAATGCCTCTCCTCGATCCGGCTTTCCTTCTGCGCTGCCAGTTTCCTGAATAATTTCCCCAAGTATCGGCGCAAATCCCCATACAACGCCTTCCCGCGGCATTTGGGAATGAACACAACGTGATATTTGCAGTCCCACCGCGTGTGACTTAAGCTTTCATACTCGTCCATCGTGGAATTTTCTCATCGTGTGCTTGGCGGCTCACGACAGGAATTTTCGACGGTGGACTCCCGAAAACGTCAAACTTCTACTGCCGCTCCGGCAAAGCCGGGGGAACTCCCTTACAGTTTAGAAGGAGGACGCCTATCCCCGGGCCGCCGCCCGCTGGAGAGACGACCTCGACGAGTTCTTGACCTGTTTCCGCCTCAAGACCGAAAAAGGCGAGAAAGCGAATGCTAACCACAAACGCCATCGAACGGGTGGTTCCGCGAAGTGCGCCGAAGAACCCCGCCACATGATGGGGCCTTTCAGGACAAGACCAGCATGGACCGCATCCTTTTCGCGATCTTCACCTACGAAAACAAATCACAAGGCGTCCGCTGCCCTTTCTCCCTGACCCAAACAATTTGATGTTATCCAGACTTGATCGTCTCGTCGTCGTGATCCCGCATACCGCAACGCGCCACATCGATTTCGTCGTTCGATATTTTGATCCCCGTTTCCTACAGCCTCCAGTACGAGTACGAACTTCTGTTGTCGGATCGGACTGAGATTTGAGCTTTTCTTCTGCATCGCGGGCCCGTCAAAGACCGAATGGAGGTGTTCGGTCGCTAAATCAATGTTCCTGTTCACCGTCCTGACAGAAATCCCCAATTCCGCTGCGATTTCGGCATTGTCTAGTTGGTAAACTCGACTGAGAAGGAAAATATCGCGACAACGATCAGAAAGTCGGGACAATTCCGCGAGAACGGCGTTAAGCGTGAGCCAATTGTCGAAGGGTGTGTCGCTCGTCATGTTAATTGTAGAGCATTCGTCCTGTTTTCTGATCGCTCCTGCTGCATGATATATGGCTCCAAATCTATCAGCCGAGCAACGCCTGAATAATGCAAATGTCGACGCCGCCTCCAGGAGAGGGGTGGCCAAACTGTGCCGCAATGTATGCGCCGTAACGGGCCTGCCGATCCTGGCTCGCGTTCACGCCTAGCGGCAAGCGTCTTGCAAGGTTTCAGCCGCTTCCAGGAAGCGCACGACTTCCTCGGCGCTCATGACTACGGGAAGCTTCTCGGGCTCGCGGCCGAAACAATCCTCTCGATGCCTCGCTCTGTACCAAGGTGACGCCATAGAAGAACCGCAGTGCGCATGTGACTTGGTTGACGCGCCGGATACAAGCTTGCCGATGGCGTGGCTGCGACGGCGAGCGATTACGGCCATGGCCCCTTGTTTCCTTCATAGGCTTCGTTCGCCTCTGCGATTTCGATCTCGCGGGTTGTTCACGACCATCCGCCGCCGAGCGCCTGACAGGGCGCGCGCGGGGGACAAGCAGCGGGAGCAGATTTCGGCCTGATGCAAGTTCTGCTCGAGAACCGGGACCGTCGCGCGCTCCTCCGCGAGCAGGGGCCCTCCTGCTGCGAGACATCGAGCGCCGGATTGCGCAGCATGATCCGAACATCGACAACGGCCGGATGGATCACACGGCCCAAGAGAACTCCAGGCACTGTTGCCGTCTTCAAGAGCGGTGCGAACAAGCACTTATGTCCTGCGAGGGACAAGGATTCGCGGCTGGATTTTCTTCTTGAGGTGGCTTGAAAAGCAATATGAATGTTGCTCCGCCGCCAGGAGTTTCCTCAACTCTGATTTCGCCTCCGTGGGCGTCCAAAATCTCTTTCGTAATTGAGAGGCCAAGGCCGGCGCCGGGCGTGGCTTCGCACTTGCGCCAGAATGGTTCGAATATCTTTTCGCGGTCTTCCAACATTATGCCACTGCCATGGTCGATGACCTCGACGACCCCATTGCGTCGGCATCGAATAAGCACGGTTCCGCCCTTTGGTTCAGCGCGCAACGCGTTATCGACGAGATTGACAATTACACACTTGATAGCTTGAGGATTGCAGCGCGTGTATGAGCTCTGCTCGTCAGCTTCAAACTCGATTGTCCTTTCGGCCTTCACCGCAAGAGGCGCATAGTCGCCGATAATCGTCTTAATAAGCGAAACGAGGTCGGTTTCCTGATCGAGACCCATCTGTCCCTCGTTCAAGCGAGCTACGATCAACAATTGGTCGATGATCGCCTGCAAGCGTCTCGCGTCTCGCTTTAAGTCTGTCTTGAAGCTAGGCTCCTCCGGGTTGTCCAGGCGCGCGCGCAAAATGGCGACGGGAGTTCGTAATTCGTGCGCTGCGTTCGCCACGTAACGGCGCATCCTCGCTGCGCTGGCGTCCAGTCTTGCGAGCGCGCGATTGATCGCATCAATGAGCGGCTTGGCTTCTACCGGCGCGCCTTCAGTAGGAATGCCTTGGCCGAGCCTGCCCATGTCGATATCATTTGCCGCTTCGGCGGCGCGGCGTAGTGGCGCGAGGGCGCGCCTGACCACCAGCCAGCTGACGATTGCCGAAGCAGCGAAGGCCGCAAAAAAATATGAGCTTACGGTGTTCAAATCGTCACGTAGAACGTAAAACAAATCGGTCCAGCGAAAAACGTAGCCGCTCGCGGCAATGAACAGCGGTCCGTAAGGCGTGTTCCATTGGAAGATCGAGCCATGAGCAGAGGAACGCGAAACGCCGGCGATGAAAAAGTCCATGCTACGCGTCTCAAGTCTGTTATTGCTGCTAAGCGCGACGGAAAGTTCTGTCGACGAACCGGGTAATGCCCCCTTGCTCACCGATTCGAAGACCGCGAATTTCAAGGTTGGCGTTCGCTCAATTTCCCTGCGCAGCTGAGCGTTCGGTTCGAGATAGAGCGAACCGTCGGACGCCTTTATCAGCGAGTCGGATACCAGGTCACGAATTCGATAATAGGAATAATCCGTCAATTTCCAGCCAATCGAACCTGCGAGCCCAGTAACCGACATCACAATAACGACTAACCAGGCGACAATAATTGCGAGCATTTGCACGAGCAGGAGATGGACCATGAGACGAAGCGTCAGCGACGGAGCGCGCATCATGTCTCCATCTCCGAGATAAAATAGCCGACGCCACGCACCATATGTATGTCGACGCGAGCGCCGAGTTTTTTGAGCCGCGCGCGCAGACGCGAAACAATGATCGTCAGCGCGTGCGGCTGAACGTCCTCGTCAAAGCCCCAAATTTCCGACAGCAGCGTGTCACGCGCCACGATCCGCCCGGCGCGTCGCACGAGTCCCTCCAGCAGCGCCAATTCCCGCTGGTGAAACACGGCCGGCTTGCCGGCGACCGATACGGTTCGGGCTGAGAGGTCGAATGCGAGCGCGCCTACTAAAACCGGGGGCGACGTGTCGCCGCCGGGGCGGCGCAGGCTCGCACGAATGCGCGCCATCATCTCATCGAGGTCGAAAGGCTTGGTGAGGTAATCGTCCGCTCCAGCGTCGAGCCCGCTGATTCGCTCGTCCACCGCGTCGAGCGCGGTTAGCATCAGCACCCGGCTTCCGGGCTGCCGACGTCTGATCGCGGGTAGGATCGAAATTCCGTCGCCGTCCGGCAGCCTGCGATCAACCACGGCTACAGCGTATGAACAAGATTCCAGCGCCTGCAGAGCGTCTCGGATCGTGTCAACCTGATCGACCGCGAAACCCGAGCGTTTCAACCGCCGCCGAAGCTGATGCGCCAGTTCTTCATGATCTTCAACCAATAGAATTCGCATGGGCGCCGCTCCCTGCTTTTTGCTCTATCTAGATTGGCGCCGTATCGCGTTTGTTGGCCACGCTGCCGGCGCCAACGAGACTATTTGCCTGTCCCACAAAATTGGCAAGGCGTCGGCCAACCACAAAATTTGTGGCAAAGGCGCCACAGTCGGGTGGGGATTTCGACCACTGTGTACGATGAAACGTTCATGAGACCTTCGTGTGTAGATTGGGCTTTTCGGCGGCTATGAGTAATTTTAAGGTTCGGGGACGCGACGAGATGGCGCGGGCGGCACGGCAAAGGAGAAGCGGTTTTCACACGATCGTTTCTGGCGCGATCGTATTCCTTCTTTTGTTTGGAAATCTTGCGCTTACTACGATTTACGCGCTTCCGGGCGAAACGCCGCGGAGCGTGGGCTCCGCGCTCTCGATTTCATCGAACGGGGAGACATGCTCCTCTAAGGACGCCTCAACGCCCGGGCGCGGGCATCATCATGAGAACACGCAGTGCTGCTCATATTGCACGCCGGCACGGCGCGATTTTTCTGATGAATTCAATGCCATACAAGTCGAATTCAGAATATTTTCCTTGCCGAGAATGGCGTCCTCCTGCTCATATCCCCCAATTGATGAATTTGATGAGCGGCCATCGGCCCTAGCTCGCAGCCACCGGTCTCGCGCCCCCCCAATTGTCTCCTGATCGCCAAGCCCATCGAGGCTGCACGTCACCTTCGACAAGGATCAAAACGGCTCAAGCGCCGTATCAGGAAACACAATCATGCTTCGCGCTTTTCTCTCACGCGGCGTTTCCGTCGCCGCAATATCGCTCGCGCTCTCTTCCCTGGCCCAGGCCCAGCAGCAGCTGCCGACGATCGACGTTGGTGGGGCGCGTCGCGCGCCGGCCGCCCGCGGCGCGGAAGCGCCTGACTCGACGCCCGGCGAGTCCGCCGCCGGCCAAGCGGACGCTTCTGATCCAGCGGTTGCATCGCGCTTTCCGAGCGAACCGAAGACGCCGGAGGCAGGCTATATCGTGCGAAACGCCTCGACAAGCACAAAGGCGAATATTCCGATAAAGGAGACGCCCGTCTCAATAAATGTCGTTCCCAAGCAGGTCATGATCGACCAGAACGACACAAATATCCAAGAAGCTCTCGAAAATGTTCCCAGCGTTCATTCAAACAGCAATGACCTGGAAGGCTATAATTTCACCATTCGCGGATTTAGAAGCCTTTCTATCTATCGAAATAACCTTGCGATACCGGCTGGCGAGGGCAATCCAGGCGGGTTCGACACAGCCAACCTCGAACGCATCGAAGTCTTGAAAGGTCCTGCCTCCGTTCTCTACGGGCGCACGGAGCCCGGCGGCCTCATAAATCTGATCACCAAGGAACCACTGGCCCACCCGGTGCATCGCGTCGAGCAGCAGATCGGTTCTTTCGACTACTATCGCACGCAATGGGATTTTTCGCAGCCAGTGGAGGAAGTCCCCGGTCTCGCCTACCGAGTTTCCGGCGCTTACCAGAATAATAGATCGTTCCGGACCTTTCAGGGCGGCGAACGCGTGCTCATCGCGCCGGTTGTCAGCTACCGTCCGAGCGCGTGGACGGAGTTTACCGTCGATACGCAATTTCTCGGTCAACACGCGCAAAGCGATACAGGCTTCCCGATTTTCGGCTCCCGTCCCGCGCCGATACCTTTGAGCCGATCCTTTCAGGAGCCAAACGACCCGCGCGATCGAATCGACAGCTTCAACATCGGCTATAGGTTCAGGCAAAATCTCAACGAAGATTGGAAGGTCACCAACCGTTTCAATTACGCAGCGACGCCGTACTTCTCCAAGCCCAATGTCGTCGGCTTTTGCGTGGATCCGACATTCTGCGTCGATGCGGACGGCCGCTCGTTGCAGCGCAATGTGCAGTATCAATTTATGAACGGCAATGCCTTTTCGACCAACATAGATTTGGAAGGCAAATTCGTCGCGGTTGGCGGGAAGCATATCTTTCTGATGGGGCTCGATTACCTAAACGGCTATTACGACTATTATTTCAGTAATGGAGCCGGAACCTTTCCCATCGATATGTTCTCCCCGGTTTATGGAACCGTGCCCCCTTTCGCTTATTGGGACAGTTTGATCGGCACCGGCTTCAAGAACCATTCGTCCGTGCTCACGCGGCAGAAAGGCTTCTATGTTCAGGACCACGTGACTTGGTTCGATACGGTGCATCTGCTGCTTGGCGCGCGTTATGATGTTGGCGACGTGACGGTCGGAAGCGTGGATGGCGGTTTCGATGATCTGACGGGCGCGCCTCTCTATAATTCGACCAAGCAGCAGGCGATCGCCGCTCGTCTCGCTGCGCGAACGGCCATTGATACGGCTTGGAGTCCGCGCGCCGGCATCGTCTATGATGTTTTGCCCCAGGTCAGCGTGTATGGGAGCTATTCGCAATCATTCGGCCTGAACAACGGCTTCTCCGCCGACGGGCAACCATTTCCGGCGCAGCGCGGCAAGCAATGGGAAGTTGGCCTCAAGGCGGAGCCTCTTCCGGGATTATCGGCGACGCTCGCCTTCTATCAAATTACCAAGTCCGGCGTTCTGACTCGCGACTTTTCCTCGCTCAACCCCGCAGCATTAAAATCAGGTGGCTTGCAACGCAGCCGAGGCATTGAACTCGATGTCGTCGGAACAATTACTGATCGTATGGCGGTGATCGCCAATTACGCCTACATGGACGCCAAGGTTATCTCTGATTCGGCCAAGGATCCTTTGGATCCCTACGGCAGCGGCTTTCTCTACAACCATCTCGTGAATGCGCCGCGGCATGCCGGAAAGATATTTTTGACCTATGACTTCGGCGAGAACGGCCTTGGTTTACGCGTCGGAGGCGGCGTAACCGCCTCCACCCATTTTTGGGGCGATCTGCAAAACACTTTCCTGCTGCCCGGCTGGGCGCGGCTCGATGGCTTCGCCAGCTATGCGACTCTGGTCGAAGGCCACAAGCTCACCACGCAGCTCAATCTCAAGAACATCAACAACGCGCAATATTTTTCCGGCGTTGACAATTTCTTTAACGCGTCGCCGCGTTTCAACGCTCTGCCCGCCCCTCCCTTCACGGCGATTGGGACAATCCGGGTGGAGTTCTAGCCGTGTCGCGCACGACTTTCGTATGGCTGCATCGCTGGACGGGACTTGTGATGGCGGGCTTTCTTATTCTCGTCGGTCTGACGGGAAGCCTGCTCGCCTTCTGGCTCGAGATCAATCAATGGCTCACGCCCGAACTCTACCCCGGCCCACGCGCCGGGATAGAGCTCGACGCAGCAGCCCTAGCGAGGCGAGCTGAAACATTAGTTCCGGGCGCGCAAGCGCGCACCGTGTATCTCGGCTACCCGGGTTCCGCTCAGATCGGCATGGAGACGAGCGATGGCGCGCCGCCGCTCGACTTCGAATATATCCATCTCGATCCGATCGACGGCCATGAACTCGGGCGCGTCACGTGGCATGGATTGCCTAGACGCAAGAACGACATCATGCCCTTCGTCTACGGGCTGCATATGTATCTTGCGATGAGCGGAATCGGCGAATGGATTCTCGGCGCCGTGGCGCTCTTCTGGCGATCGACTGTTTCGTCGGCTTCTATCTCACGCTGCCTACGCGCGGCGAGCGCTCAAGGAAGGGATTCTTCGAGCGCTGGAAGCCGTCATGGCTGGTAAAGTTCAAGAGCTCCTTCTATCGCGTCAATTTCGATCTACATCGCGCCGCCGCGCCTGTGGCTCTGGGCGATACTGCTCGTCTATGCTTGGTCGAGCGTTTTTTTCACGCTCCCCAATTTCTACACGCGCGCGACGCAGCTTGTTTTCGATTTCGAAACGCCCGTCTGGGCGGAGGCGGGAACGCCGCAGACCGACGCCCGCGCGCCGATGGAATGGGAAGCGGCGCAGGTGACCGGAGAGCGGTTGATGAACGAGCAGGCACGCCAGCGCGGTTTCACGATCGAACGCCCGCTGGCGCTCTATAATCTGCGCCACAAGGGTCTTTACGAATATCGAGTGCGCTCGTCGCGCGACATCGGCGACAAGGCGGGATTGACGTCGATCCTGTTTGATTCAGGCTCGGGCGAGCTGAAGGCCCTCAGCCTGCCGACGGGCCAGCGCAGCGGAACGACGCTGACCACCTGGCTCATCGAGCTGCACACGGCCAATCTCTTTGGCCTGCCCTATCGCATCTTCGTTTGCGCCTTGGGGCTCATCGTCGCGATGCTTTCCGTCACGGGGGTTTACATCTGGTGGAAGAAGCGCGCCGCGAGAAAACATCGGAATAGTGTGGTCACGCTTCAGCCGGCGCTGCCGCAACGACAGTACTCTTTGCGGAGGAGATCGAGCGCTTGATTGAGTAGAGGCGGCGACGATCACAAAGGTGAATAATCGTAACTCCGGTGTTCCTGGAGCTGCAGTCCTATGAGAGTTGGAGCATACGGAGCGAGATATACGGCAGCCGGCGCGTTGGCTCTTTTTGCCGTGGTGTTCGCCTTCTGTATCTGGCGGTTTTTCAGCGGCGGTGAGGCCGATGCTGCGCGCCTCTATCAAACGCGCGCCATCGGCCAAGGCGTTGTCGAGCGGAGCGTTACAGCGTCGGGCGCCGTCAAGGCGTTGGTGACGGTCGATGTGGGATCGCAAATCTCCGGACCGATCACCGAGATGAAAGCCGATTTCAACAGCGACGTGAAGCAAGACGATCTTCTCGCGGTGATCGATCGAGCGCCTTTCGAGGCGAAGGTCGCGGCGGCTTCGGCAAATCTGGCTATCGCGAAGGCGGAGGTTGTTCGACGGCAAGCCGCTTTCGCTAAAATACAAAGGCAGCTGGAGTTGCTCGATCGGGACGTTGGCCGATACAGGAAGCTGGCGGCGTCGGATGGCGTGTCGCGTCAGCAACTCGATCAGGCGGAGACGCAGAGCGGCGCGACACGGCATGAACTTAGCGCCGCGCAGGCCGACCTCGACATAGCGAAAGCGACCGTGGTTTTGCTGCAGGCGGAACTCGACCAGGCGGAGATCAATCTCAATCGCACGCTGATTCGTTCGCCGATCAACGGCGTGGTGATCGACCGGCGAATGCAAAGGGGGCAGACTGTAACAGCGGAATATCAGACGCCCGTGCTGTTTCAAATTGCCCAGGACCTTTCCCAGATCCTTATTCTGGCGCAGGTCGACGAAGCGGATATCGGCGCCATCCGCAAAGGCGACAAGGTGATTTTTTCCGTCGAGGTGTTTCCTGATGAAAAGTTTTCCGGCGTCGTCGACCAAATCCGACTGGCCGCTACGAAGACAAGCGGCGTTGTGACCTATACTGTCGTTGTCCGCGCGCACAATCCCGACATGCGACTCTTTCCGGACATGACGGCGACGGTTCGAATCGTGACCGCCAGACGCGAAAATGTGCTGAATGTTCCAAACGAGGCTGTCCGCTTTCATCCCACGACCCCAGCGCATGATGGCGCCGGGCCGATCATGGGGCAAAGTCAGATTTGGATTCTCGACGAGAACAAATCGATGAAGCCGCGACGGGTGCGCTTGGGCGTTAAAGGCGACGCTACGACAGAAATTCTTGACGGTGAGCTTCAGCCGGAGGACGCAGTGATCTTGCGCGCCAAGCCGGCGCCAGAGGGCAAATGAATGTTCGCTTCGCGCAACGAAACGAAACGTCATGCCATTGAATGCCTTGGGCTGACCAAGACTTACGACCTTGGAAACGAGAAAGTGCCGGCATTGCGCGGCGTGAGCTTTTCGGTTCAGCAGGGCGAGTTTGTCGCGATTATGGGCGCGTCCGGTTCAGGCAAATCGACCTTGGCGAATCTGATCGGCGCGCTCGACACACCGACTTCCGGAGAACTAAGGATCGACGGCAGAGCAATCTCTTCAATGTCGAATGACGAGCTCGCTCATTTGCGCAATCAAAGCATTGGATTCGTTTTTCAGCAATTCAATCTGATGGCGCGAATGACCGCGCTTGAGAACGTCATGCTGCCGCTCGTTTATTCGTCAAACTCGGGCGTCGACGCCGCCGCGCTTGCGAGGACGCGTCTGCAACAAGTCGGGCTTGGCGAAAGGCTCACCCATCGGCCGAACCAGCTTTCGGGAGGCCAGCAGCAACGCGTCGCCATCGCCCGCGCGCTGGTCAACGATCCGAAAATCGTGATTGCCGACGAACCGACCGGCGCGCTCGATACGCATAATTCGCATGAGATCATGACCCTTCTCTCTGAACTCAACGAGAAGGGCCTGACCTTGGTCGTCATCACCCACGAGCCGGATATAGCGGCATATGCCGACCGCCTACTTAGGTTTCGCGACGGTCAGATCGTCGAAGACACGCGTCAGCGGCATGACGGCGCGCGCGTGAAGGAGGCGACAGCGTGACTCTTCAGGCGCTATTCCGAGAGGCGATCACCGCGCTTCGACTAAATTTGCTGCGAAGCGCCTTGACGGCGATTGGCGTCATCATCGGCGTCGGAAGCCTGGTCGTCATGAGCGCAGCAGGTTCGGGCGCGAATAAGATGATTGAGCGGCAGATCGCCGACCAGGGCACTGATGTGCTTATCATCCGCGCGGTCAAAGTCGAGAATGCGCTCCGGCGCGGCGCCGCCATCGTCCTGACGGATCAGGACATGAGAGCTGTCAAGGAGCTTGTGCCGAATGTTCAGTTCATCTCCAGGGAGGTATACAGCAACGTCACCCTTGTCTCCGGCAATGCAAGTTGGATCACGGAGTATTGGGGCGTCGACGCCTCATACGCCGACGTTTTCAATGTCAAGCTCTCGCAAGGGCGATTCTTCGACGAAGGCGAGGTTCGTTCCGGCGCGAAGGTGATTGTTCTGAGCGCGACGGTCTCAAAAAAACTGTTCGGAAATCAGTCTCCGCTGGATCAGACATTGCGCATGGCGGGCGTGCCGGTTCGAGTTATCGGGGTTCGGGCCAAGCGCGGATCCGTGGGCGGGCGAGACGAAGACAACTTCATCATTCTACCGATCACCACGGCGCGCGCTCACCTGCCGAATGCGGAAATGTCGAATCCTCGGCAACTTAGCTTATTCGAATTGAAAGTCGCCTCTGGGGCCGACCGCAAGGAAGTCAAACGGGACGTGCTTGCACTGCTACGGGAGCGCAAACATCTTCGCGGCGACCAGGAGGACAAGTTAGATATTTTTGACATGACTCAGTTCATTCAAATGCTGAACACGACGCAATCAGCGCTGACGTGGCTTCTCTCGGTGACGGCGGCGATTTCGCTTCTCGTTGGCGGCATTGGCATCATGAACATTATGCTCGTGTCGGTTACCGAACGCACGCAGGAGATTGGACTCCGCATCGCAATCGACGCGCGCAAGCGCGATATCCTCCACCAGTTCCTCGCAGAGGCCGTCACCCTCTGCGTGCTGGCCGGGCTCGTCGGCGTTGGCCTTGGAGTGGCGGGCGGGGCGATTTTCGCGCGCGCGTCGGACTGGCCCTTGATCATTCCTCCGTTGAGCATCGTCGCGGCGTTTGTCGTTTCTGTCGGCGTCGGCGTGCTCTTCGGCTATCTTCCGGCGCGCCGAGCCGCGGCGATGAATCCGATCGAAGCGCTGAAAAGAGAATAGCGCCGACGCTTTGATGCGCTGCTGCCGGCACGCCGCGCAGGCTGGTTCCGCTCAAGAAGCCTCGCCAGCGTCGCCAAATTCAAGCAAGCGCTCCGCAAGGAAATCGAGAAACTCGGATTCTCTTTCTCTGAAGAAGAAATGGCCGCCCTCGAACATCGCGATCGTGGCGCCATGAAGGCCTTCATCGCGCCATCCGGCGAGAGCGGTTGGCGCGATCGAGTCATCCTTGCCGCCGACGACGATCAGCCGAGAGGGAGCAACGGCCGCGCGCGATATTTGAAACTGGCGCAAACGGCGAAATCGGCGGCGAGCACGTCTAGCGTCAACCGCAAAAGATCTTCGTGTTCATATACTTCCTCTGGCGTTCCACCAAGTCGACGAATTTCCTCGATGAGCACTGCGTCGCCCTTAAGAGCGGCGAGGCGCGCATCGCTCCGTCTCGACGGCGCGGCGCTGCAGGCCGCGACCAAAGCGGAGGGAGGCTTTCTGCAGCAATCCATGATCGCCTGGGCGCATCCATACGCAAGCAGCGCGCCCATGCTGTGGCCGAAAAAAGCGTAGCGGCGGAGTTCCTCGCGAAGCAGACGTTGCGACAAATCGTCGATGATTTGATCGAAGTCCCGCAGAAGCGCTTCTTTCATTCGGACGCCGCGGCCCGGCAATTCGACCGGTCGCACCAGAATCGAAGGAGGAAACGCACGGCGCCAATGAGCATAAGTAGAAGCGCTCGCGCCTGTGCAGGAAAAACAATAGAGCGTCACGGCGTCGGCGCGATTCTTTCTCCCGACGCCATTCCGTTCAGCCAGTGCCGCCCGGATCATGGGACTGCAGCCGGCAAAAGAGTGAGCTCGGATTGCATATCGGTCGCGCGGAAAGGTTCGAATCGACCCGAAACCCAGTCATCTTCCCGGTCGGCCTAATGGGGCGATCCAAACTGTCCAGATTGTCCGCCCGCCATCTGGATGAGCCCCTCCGATTCCTGTCCGGGCGAAAGCGCCATTCGCATATTTGCTCCGACGCTGACGCCGCTCTCTACCGCATGTAGACGCACGCATTGAGGACATCCGCCAAGAGGATCGGCAGGCAGGTTGAGAATGTGCGCCGCTAAAGGCAATGCGCTCGATAACGGATGGGCGACATTCGCCCGGTTGATCTCTCCCCAGCTCAATCTGGCGATTGGTCGAGCATACGACTGTTCAAGTTCATCTGCGCTTTCCATGACGGCGCCAACCAGGAAGTCTCGCCAACCGCCGTTCGGTTGACGTTTCGGAGCAAGGCGCGTGTCGCCGCTCTTGATGATCGCCTGGAGGGGAAGATCGACGTTCGCCCATTCGAATTTGAAGTTCGAATCCTGCCGACCGCATTTTTCGAGGATCAGCGCCAGGACCTCCTCGATCAGTTTGCTACGGAAGAAAACGATGAGCGGCAGGCCTAGACTGCTCGGCTCGGCTCGGCCGTCCCATGCCTCAAGCGCTGTGACGATTTGATTGATCTTCGCCGAGCCGGCGCCGGCGCTTCCGCGCAACGCGTCAAGCGCCAGCTGTTGATAGAAGCGATAAAATTCGCGCTCGAATCGAGCTGGAAAGCCGCCGCGTCGCTAAGATGCACCTCATTTGAGGCGGCGATAAGACCATGGATGCGAGGCGCGAAAGCCGCCCGGGAAATCCTGGCTCAATTTGCGGTCGAACTGGTCCGCTGGAATCATGCGATGATTGGCGCTCACAAGAAAGCCCTGCGGCGGATTGACGATCGAAGGCATTTCTTCGGAAGAAAGGTAGCCGTCCCAACCGACTGCGCCGTCTCCCCAATATTCCGCGTATAGCCCGTCAAAACCACGACGCTTTGGAATTTTGCCCATCAACGTCCATGCGATCGCTCCCTTGTCGTCAGCAAGCAGACCATTGAGAGGCGGCACGCCGGCGCCGCGCAACACCGGCAGCGCTTCATTCACGCTGCGAACCCCTTCCATCTCGATCAGATTCAGATTCGTCGCATCGGGGTCGAGCATCGTCCAGCGCACGGCGACCTCCTCGCCAAGAAGGGCGTCGCCGAGCACCGGGCCCCAAATTGTTTCTTTGACAGTCAAAACGACGTCGACGCCGTCACGGACTGCAATAGTTTCGACTCGGGATGAGAATGGAAGTGCGCCAGAGGGCGAGAGATATTTGTCACCAGTCGGTCCGGTCTTCTGAAGACGAATCAGGTCGGCAAAGTCGCCGTCGACGCTGGTCATGCCCCAAGCGACGCGGCCATTGGAACCAGCTACGACCATTGGCAAGCCTGGCAAAGTCACGTCTTCTAGCCGATTTTCTCCAAAGGCAAAATCCGCCTGGTACCAGATATTGGGCACCGAAAGCGAGAGATGCATGTCGTTCGCGATGATTGCGCACGCGCTTTGTGTTTTGGTTGGTCCTATGACCCATGCGTTTTGATCCTTTCGCGACCGCGCGCGACGTCGTTAATGCGTTGGGTCGTGGCGAAAAATTGGAGACGAGGCCCGCAAGAGAGTCGACGGGCACCTTTGAGGCGCAGCGGTCCGCGTCTCCCGACGTCGCCAGCTTCTCGTTGAAACAGTCGCTGTCGGGCGTGAGGAATCGAAAAACATCCTCGGGCAAGCTCGCGCGCATCGCGGTCGCCATCCGCTCTTGTCCTTCGGTATAGGACAATCCCGAAAGATTGAAGGCTACGAGGATGCTATCCTCCACGGTCCATGGCTCTGGCCGATAGCCCAAAACAATGAATTCCCATGGCGGCGCCCAGGCGTCGCGCATTGCATGATTCACGCCTTCGGCATAAGCGGAGAGCGCGTTTCTTTGTTCCTGGGGAAGACGCGAAAAAACCAGTTGGGCCAAGCGCGGGAAGCCCATTGTTCGCGCCCAGCGATCGTCCTTGATCAACGCGGCGCCAAATATCTCCGACAGGCGTCCTGCGGATTTTCGCCGCAGCAAATCCAACTGAAACAGTCGATCGCGGCTGGTGACGTAGCCGAGGGCGACAAATGCGTCGTTTCGGTCGCGCACGACGATGTGTGGAACGCCAAAATTGTCAAATTTTACAAAGACCGGCGATCCGAGCGACGACAAGATATGCGTTCCAGTCCGGTCCGGGAGCATCATAAGGAGCAAGCCCAGCGCCATTCCCAGCGCGCTGCAAACCGCGGCGCCTAACCCAACCGTCAAGCGAGGGGCTGTCCGGCTCATTTTGACAATTCCACCGCATAACGGGACCGAAGCGAACGCTCAGAGGCGCTGCGTTCAATCCGACCATAGTTCAGCGTGACGATCTTGTCGGTGACGTCGAAATATTGATGATCATGCGTGATGACGATGATCGTCTTACCCCGCTCCTTTAGGTCCGGCAGTAAGTTGTAATAGAATATGTCTCGAAATTCCGGGTCTTGCTCGGCCGCCCATTCGTCGAAGACATAAAATGGACGGTCTTCGATATAGGCCGCGAGAAGCGCCAATCTTTTGCGTTGTCCTCGCGAGAGATTGGTTGTCGAAAAACATCCGTTCCCGATGCTCACCTTGCCATCCAATTGGAGGAGCTTCAGTAACTCGTGGGCTCTTGCGTGCGCAGCCGCGTCCTTATAGCCAAGCAAAGAGTCGAAGACGTAAGCATCGGCGAACACCGCAGAAAAGCATTGTCGATAGGCCTCTCGGTCCCCTTCGGCGACTCTCCTGCCTCCTAACCGAATCGTTCCTGATTCCGGGGGAAACAATCCCAAAAGGAGGAGAGCTAAGGTCGTTTTGCCACTGCCGTTGCCCCCAACAATGGATAATAACTCTCCAGCTTCTATTCGGAGAGTGATGGGACCGAGCTGGTAAACACATTCTTCCGTCTCGTCCCAATAGCGATAAACCACGTTGTCCAGTTCGAGCAATTTCGGCTGGGACGCACAAAAGGGAGAGGTCGGCTCGGGGCCTGTGTCCGGCGTCGCTGACAAGTCCAGTCCCATTTGCTCGATGTTGCGCAAAGCCACGACGCCTTTGCCGATTGGAGCCAATGAGCCTCCCAAGAGAATGAGGGGACCGCTCAAGAAGAGGATGCCAAGAGCAAATGCAGTCAATGACTCGGACGAGACCGACAAAAACTGTGGAAAAACAAAAAGGACGCTGCCAATCAAGAGATAAAACAGCGTGCTGGCGAGTCTTTCAATGAGCACGAAAACCCCGATAGCCTTGACCCTCTGCGATTTCAGCGTTTGAGCAGTTCCACGAAGTTCTTCATCCAAAAAAGCGGCTCGTCGCCGAGCATCCATCTTAAGCTCTTTGCTCCCTTCCGTGGCGGCGCGAAAATGTTTGAACATGGCGTTTTCGGTTTGCCGCGCGCGTTCAAATAATTTCCAGGCCCACTTCTGTGGACGCTGAAGCGCGATGAGGGAAACAGCGACGAAAATAGCGACGATAAGAAAAAGCTGTGGAGACAGGGCGCCGAGATACGCAAACACCGCCGTTACCTTGGCGCCCTCGATGAAAATCACGGGCAGCGTCTCTTGCGCCACAACAACGCTCTCGACGTCGGCGGCGAGCGCCGACATAAGCCGATGCACGCCAAGCGCTTGGAGCTTGGGCAGGGGCGCCGTGACGATGCTGCGGCTCATCCAGAGACAAAGGCTAAACAGATTTTCTTGTGCGAGGCGTGCAAGCAAGACAAGCGACGCGCCGCTGGAAACGAGCTCAAGAACGCAGAGCGCGAAGAACGGGCCAGCGACGCCTTGAAGTTTATTGGATCCTTCTTCTTCCAAAGGTCGTGTGACGAGCGTGAGCAACCAAGCGCTGGCGATCGCTGCAAGCGCGCCCGACGCCACTGAAAGCGCAAATACTTTTTTCGACGCCCCAAATATGCGCCACAAACTCAAAATGGAGGAGCGACATGTTGCGAGCGATTGGTGACTCATAGCTTCCGACCTACTATTCCAGGCGTTGCATCACGGACCTGCCCGCAGGATGAACGCAGAATGCCGGGAGGTTCTCAGCTATCGGAGGTTTTTGCGTTGGTTGTCCGACAATCAGCTGAACCAATTGCTTGACGGTCGGCGCCTGGAAAAGCGCCGCGCCCGTCAGCGTCCCACACATCTCGCGACGAACTCGCTCGACAAGCCTCATCGCCGAGAGGGAATCGCCGCCGAGTTCGAAAAAATCGTCTAAGACGCCAACATTTGAGACGCCGAGGACGTCGGCCCAGATTTCCACGAGCTTTGCTTCAGCATCAGCGCTTGGTTGGACGTAACGCCTTGCAAGGGCTTCGGCCGAGCCCGCTCGCGACGGCGCATGTGGTTCGACCGCGCGATTTGCCATGAGGGCGCCGCTGTCCGTTCGATGCCGCTCCAGCTCGACTGCGCGGTGAGCCCGATCGCCAGGAGAGCCGCACGGTTCGCGCAGGAAAGTAGCGACGGCGGGGTCTTCCGATAGCATCATATCATCGTCAAGGTGAACGCCGATGGCGAGGGCTGGCGTTTCGGGCGCGGTTTCGATCGCCGTCACGAGTCGCTCGAGAGTAAGACGCATGCAAACGCATATGACATTCGGATCGACCGGGACTTGCGTCTGCGTGCTCTTGCCGAAACCATCGCCTAAATCGTCGACCGCCACGACGAACGGATAGTTTGTGCGATCCTCCCAGCAGAGTTCGGTAACGCCTTCAAAGGCCCTATCTCCGCCCGGTCTGCCATGGCGAAAGTTTAGCAGCGCCGTAAAGAGCGGCGCCGGCGCCTTGATGGCGCTGCAGCGTTGCGCCAGCGTCAGCGGGGCGCATGCTCCTGCGCTATCAAGGCGATCAGCGCATCATGCAAACTGCGAGCGGCCTCCACAACGCTTTCCGCGCCGACTCGAACGCGTATCGGCAGCGTATTGAAGAACATGCCTACAGTTTGCGCCGTCGCGGCCGACCCATGCATGCGTCCAAACAGTACTGTGCCGAATACCACATCGCTCCTACTGGATACGCCCGCCAAGACATGTGCAAAAGCCATATGCCAGATGGATGCGACGCTCACTTTCAGCGAACGCGCCGCGCTCCGCACGCGGCTCGACAGCGCCAGGTTAAGTTGTAGACGTTGCTCCTTGACATTCGAACCATCCCCGCGAACATCCAGCATTCCAAACGGCGCCGTCGGCTCCGTCACATCTCCCAGCATTTTGCTGAAAAAGGGTTCGTGCTTCCATGCGCTCGCGCGAAGACGCGTCCGTGCAACAAAATCCCGAAAGGGAGGAGATGCGGGTAAATCGTTGGCGCGACCTGACAAATGCGCTGCCATTTCGTCCAGCAAGGCTTCGCCGGCCGCTCGATCCAATACAATGTGGTGAACGAACAATTGCAAAACGATGCGATGATTAACAGCGTCCTGAGCCCAGAAGATTTGCAACATCGGCGCTTTTCGAACGTCGATTCTAAACTCTCGCGGATTGAAGCGACTTTGCAGCTTCTGTGCGACGTCGCCCTTCGTTGCGTCAATGGCCACTTCCTCAACATGCAGCGGCGCCTCACGCCAAACCACCTGAATCGGGTCGCGCAATCCTTCCCAAAGAACCGCTGTCCGCAAAATGTCGTGCCGTGCGATCACTGCGCGTAGGGCTTTGCAAAACGCTTCAAGCCGTGCGCGTATCGAACGCCAAGGTCGATGGCATCACATAAGGATCGCCCCTGTCCGATATGAAGTGATGGAAAAGGATGCCCTGCTGCAATGGCGTCAGCGGATAAATGTCCTGCACATTTGATGCGCCGCCTGGAACGGACGTGACGACGCGATCGATCTCCGCTTGTGTCATATCAGCCAGCGACAGCGCCTCCGGCGTGATGAAGACGCAGTCATGAGGGATGAGGTTAGATGGAACCTCGATCCGATCGCCTTTATCGAGGACAGACGACAGCGCTCCGGGCGTCGGATTCGCAAAGAGCGATCGCACGTCGCTCGGCAAACCCTCGCGCCTCATTCTTTCGATTAGAGTCATCCCCAGCAGGGAATGTCCCCCCGGTTCGAAGAAGTTGTCGTTGACGCCGACGCGCTCGAGGCCGATGACGCTGGCCCAGATCAGACAGAGCTTTTCTTCGATGGGCGTGCGTGGCGCGACGTAGTCTTTGGCGCCGACGGCCGCGCCAGGCGCGGGGAGCGCCTTACGATCAGCTTTGCCATTGGGCGTCAGCGGCAACGCGTCGAGGAAAACGAACGATGACAGGATCATATAATCGGGGAGGTCGTTCGACAGAGACGCGCGCAACTCGCCAATGCTGAGTTCCGCCCCTGCCTCGCAGACAAGATAGGCCACAATTCGCGCAGCGCCCGGCGTGTCCTCTCGAGCCAGCGCGACTGCTTCGCGAACGCTGCCGAGACGCGCCAGGACCGCTTCAACCTCGCCGAGCTCGACTCGAAAGCCCCTGATCTTTAACTGATGATCCAAACGTCCGAGATATTCGATATTTCCGTCTTGTCGATACCGCGCCAGATCGCCCGTGCGATACAAACGCTCGTCAAAATTTCCAAACGGATTGGGAACGAATTTCTCGGCCGTGAGATCCGGTCGACGCAGATAACCGCGCGCAAGGCCCGCTCCGCCAATATAAAGCTCTCCCGAAACGCCCACCGGAACAAGCGCAAGAAATTTGTCGAGCACATATGTCTGCGCGTTTGATATGGGGCGGCCAATCGGAACGCAGGCGACATTTTCGTCCTCTGCCTTGGCCTCGTACACGGTGCTCCAGACGGAGCACTCCGTCGGGCCATATTCATTGTAAAGCGGCGCATGCGACAGAGCGCTGATATGGCGCGACACTAAATCGCTCTTGCACTCCTCTCCCGCTACAATGCAGCCTTGCAGGCTTAAACTCTCGCTCGGTGGAAATTCATTTAACAGCGCCGAATACAAAGACGCTGCGTGGTAGTTATGATCTCGCTGTTCTCCAGCAGAGCGAGTTCAGAGAGATGCATGTCGGGTCGATTGGCGGCGCATTCCAGGAGATTCTGGAAGTGCCGCGCCATTCGAGTAACGGTTTCCGCTTCGAACAAGCCCGAATCAAACTCAAACCATCCTCTCAACCCGGCGTCATTTTCAGCAATGTGGAGCACCAGATCAAAAACGGCGCTTCGCTTTATGCCTTGCAGTATTTCGACATCCACTCCGGGAATCGCCGGATCTTCAAAGCCGATGTTGTGAAAAACGAACGCCACTCTAAAAAGAGGATTAGCGGCGATCGATCGAGTTTCGGGTCTCAAGGCCTCGACAAGGCGCTCAAAAGGCAGGTCTTGATGCGCCTGGGCTTCTAGCGCGAGGATCTGAATCTGCTCAAGCAACTCGGTGAAAGTTTGTCGTCCCGTCAATGCTGCGCGCAATACGAGCGTATTGACGAAGAATCCCATAATGTCTTCGACTTCGCGCAAATTGCGGTTGGCGATTGGCGTGCCGACGCTGATGTCGGTTTGGCCGGTGTAACGGAAAAGAAATGCATAGAAGGCTTAGATAATAATAACGAAGCGGGTGTAGCCAGCCTGTTCGCTCAGGCTGCGCAGTCGATTTTTGAGCGCTGCGGCGACGGCGAAATGAACTTCCCCGCCAGCCTTTTGCGATCGGTCACGCGTGCGACGCGTTGGCAGATCAAGCGCCGCAACGTTGCCGGCGAGCTTCGTGCGCCAATAAGTCAGGTGATTATCTAGCGCATCTCCTTCAAGCCATTTTCGTTGTGCGACGGCATAATCTACATATTGCAACTTAGGATCTTACAAAGGCGAGGGCCGGCCGGCCGCAAACGCCGAGTAAATCGTTGCAAGTTCGCGATAAATAAGAGCGGATGACCAATCGTCCGTCACGATGTGATGGAAAACCATGATCAGGACGTGCTCGCGCGTCCCCTCTGTAGAGGGCGCAATTAGCAGCTTGGCGCGAATGACTGGTCCGCGGGCAAGATCAAAGGGCGCATAGGCCTGCTCCCAGGCAATCTGATTGACTCCGTCCGCGCGTGTTGTCGGCGAATAAGAACAGAGGTCCACGACAGGCATCGGCAGATTAGCGTCGTCCGAAATGTATTGGACCGGCGTATCTCCGTCCATTCGGTACGTCGTGCACAATATCTCATGCCGTCTAACGAGCTCCTTTAAGCTGCGATGGAGCGCTTCGACATTGAGATCGCCTTTGAGGCGCATGGCGGTTGGAATATTGTAATCGCTTCCATTCGGATCGAGCTGATGGAGAAACCACAATCTCTGCTGCGCAAAGGAGAGTGGGTAAAGTCGACCTCGCGCGATTCGTTCAATTTTCCTTTCGTTTGAAAGCCGCGGAGAAAGAAGTTCATAGATTTCTCGCTTATGACTGGCGATCGCGGTGCGAAGCTCTTCGCTGAGGGCGCCCCGCGGCGCTTCGCAGCGAAGCTGCGCGTCTTCGATGAAGACACGGATGTCGCGGCTTTGTAGCTCACGCAAGAGCTCGGTGAACCTCATAGGTCGAAGACCTCATATTCCTTCGAATCGGGTCCGCCCGCGCGAGAGCCAAATGATGCGGAGAGGCACGTTTGAACCACAACCGCCATCTCCGCGACTGTTCGGGCTTCGAAGAGGGCTCGCAGCGACGCCTGCACTGAAAACGTCGAATTGACGCGCGACGCGATCTGCGTTGCGAGAAGCGAATGCCCCTCGAGTTCGAAGAAATTATCGAAGACGCCGACGTTAGGGAGGTGGAGGACGTCGGCCCAGATTTTGGCGAGTTTGGCCTCGGTTTCGTTTCTTGGAGCGACGAATCTGTCGGCGAGCTGCGCCGCGATGTCCGGCTCGGGCAGCGCCTTGCGATCGACCTTGCCATTGGGCGTCAGCGGCAGCGCGCCAAGGTTCACGAAGGCACGGGTCCGTGGCGGCGCGGCGGATTGGCGGTCGAACCGCCCTGCGCCTGAAGCGCGGCGAGTTTGAGCAGGCGCGGCGCGGGCGCGCCCGCCGTTTCGAGCGCTTCGACAAGGAACCGGGCGCGTTCCGGCGCGTCGCGTCCCGCGAGCAGGAAGGATGCACGGCTTTCGCGCAGCACCTGGGCGATGCGTCCGTCGGGATGAGCGGGGTCGAGCGGCAGATAGGCGCCCCGGCTTTGAAGACCGCGAGGATCATCACGAGGAAGTCGAGGCCGCGGGCGTCAAACAGCGCGACGAGCGTTTCCGGTCCGACGCCTTGCGCGGCGAGCGCCTCGGCGAGGGCGTTGGCGCGCGCGTTCAGTTCGCCATAGTTCAGCGCCGCGCCCTCGCAGGCCGCGGCGATCGCCAAGGGATCGCGCGCCGCATGCCCCTCGAAACGCTCCACAAGATCAAGCGCCGGACCATAATCCCGGTCCTCCCCGCGCCAAAGACCAAATAGCGCCCGCCGCTCCGCCCCGCTCACTAACGAAATCTCGCGTAGCGGACGATCGCATTTGGCCGCAAGCTCCTCGACGGCCCGTTTGAAGCGCGCTGCGACGCATTCGATGAATGCCGCGTCGAAACGCTCTCGATCGTAAGTCAATCTCAATGTGAGCGCATCGTCCGGTATTGCGACAAATGTCAATGAATAATTCGTATGAACCCGCAGCTGCAGCAGGTCGATGTCGAGAACATCTTTTTCGCCACGAAGAGACGGATCGATCGGCGCGTTCTCAAAAGTCAGCAGATGTTCAAACAGCAGCCCGTCCGCGCGCGTTATCGCGCTGCAACGTTGGATAGCCGACTGCGCCAGAAATTCGTGCTGACGCATATCGAGGTTGTCCGAGAGTATGCTCCTCAGCCAATCGACGACGACTAAATCTCGTGGCATGGCGACGCGAAGCGGCAAACCGTTGATAAAAAGGCCTAGCGTCGATTCGACCGCAGGGACGTCAATGGGGCGTCCCGATACGGTCACGCCAAAAACGACCTCTTCACGACCGCTGAGCGCGCCCAGCAGCAACGCGAGAGCGCCTTGCACGAAAGTGTTGACGGTAAGCTGATTCTGCCGTGCGAGCGCTTTCAACCGGCTGTAGCTCTCAGGAGCAACCTGAACGATCACGTCGCCGACATTCGTCGCAGCGTCGCGCGCCCGGCCTGTCGCGCCGACGAGCGGCGTCGGTTCGGAGAAACCCTTAAGGTAGGCGCGCCAAAAACTCTCCGCCGCCGCCACGTCGCGGGCGCGCAACCACGCGAGATAGTCGTGGAAGCGGCCCGCCGACTTCGCTTGCGGCGTCTCTCCCCGCAAGGCGGCTGCATAGCGCCGACGCACATCGAGAAGAAGCGGCGAGGTGCACCAATCCATGATGATGTGGTGGAAGCTGCGCACGCAGATGTGCCGGTCTTCCGACAATCTCATGAGCCTGATGCGCATGAGCGGCGCTTGCGACAGATCAAACCCGCGCTTCCGCTCCGCCGTCAGCGCATCGTCAATATAGGCGTCTTGTTCGGCCGAGGATAAATGATCGAGCGCCGTCACTTCCACGTCCAGAGGCGCGTTCTTGTGCACGATCTGCTGGACGCGTCCGTTCGCTACGGATTTGAAAGAGGTGCGGAGGTTGGCGTGTCGATCGACGACTTTCCGCCAGGCTTGAGCGAATTTCTGGACATCGAGAGCGCCCCTGATCTCATAGCGCTCCTGCATGTGATAGAGGCCAGTGCCGAGATGCGAAAGCGCATGGAAATACATGCCCTCCTGCATCGGCGTCAGCGGATAAATATCCTCGACGTCGCCATGCTCGCGGCAAATGCCGGCGACTTCCTCTTGATCGAGGTCCGCCAATGCGAAATTCGGCGAGAGCGCCTGCAAAGCGCGCGCGGTCTCTGTCGCTTGGGCGTTCGCATCGCCGAGACGAGACAAAATGGGCGCCAGCTCCGCGGCGCAGGGCGTTCGAACAGTTGACGCGGCGTGACTTCATATCCGGCTTGCCGCAGTCTCGCCGCCACCTGAATGGCGCGAATGGAGTCGCCGCCGAGCCGGAAAAAGCATTCCTTCGCGCTGATACGATCGAGGCCCAATGCGTCAGCAAAAGCTGCGACGACCGCTTGCTCTTCTTGATTGGCCGGGGCGACATATTCGCATTGTAATGAGGCGATCGCGTCCACCGACGGCAGCGCCTTGCGATCGATCTTGCCGTTCGCCGTAAGCGGCATTTCATCGAGAGCAACGATGAAATGAGGAATCATGTAATCAAGGAGCTGACGCGATAGGCCAGTTCTGACCTGATCGACGTCGACGTCGCGGCCGGTCACATAGCCGACGATAAAGCTTGCGCCGTCATGCGCGGCTTTTACGATGGCGACGGCCTGATCGACACGATCGAGTCCCGCCATGACCGATTCGATCTCGCCGAGTTCGATCCGAAATCCTCTGATTTTTACCTGATGGTCGCTTCTCCCCAGATATTCGATTTCTCCATCGGAGCGATAGCGCGCTACATCGCCGGTGCGATAAAGTCTTGCGCCAGCCTCGTGGAAGGGACAGGGAACAAAGCGGTCGGCGGTAAGGCCGGGACGGTTGAGATAGCCCCGCGCGAGTCCGAGCCCCCAATGTACAAGTCTCCGGCGACGCCTGCCGGCGTCAGCTCGAGATCAGGGTCAAGGATATAGAGTGAAATGTTCGAGATGGGCCGCCCGATCGGGACGCGCTCGCCTTCGTCGTCGGAACATTCGTGGGCGCTGACATCAATGGCGGCTTCGGTTGAACCATAAAGATTGTGCAATTCGCATCCCGACGCGTCACGGAAACTTCTGGCGAGAGAAGCCGGTAGCGCCTCGCCGCTGCAGATGACCCGGCGCAAAGACGGCGCGTCGCGGAGGTCGACGGCCGTCGTAAAGGCCTGCAACATCGACGGCACGAAATGCAAGGCGAGCGTGCGTAAGGCATGAACATCCTCCTTCGCGGGGCATGGACGCCGACGACAGTCAATCAGAGCTGGATCGCTCGCCAGTCTGGCGTGCGACGCTTCTCCCGATTTTCAGCGGATGGTCAGGCCGGCGGCGCGCGCGCCCTATGCGCGAATGTTCGCGCATTCGCGGCGGGTCCCCAATGAGCGCGCGCCAGCGCGGGAAGTCTCGTCAGAAGTAGTTTGGTCTTGGGGGCTCGGACATAAGGCGGCGCCTCGAGACTACGGCCGTCGAATCCGCAAAAAGAGGCATCGCTCGCATGCGATGTCTCTAACCGGCGGAGCCTCGTCCGAACTTGAATTGCCGCAATATAAGATTGGACCTCGCGAAATTGAGATCGCTCGCGCCAACGCA
>Ga0123398_1020376_pt1 | contig 28648 bp, 19 predicted proteins | sample T5LHNO3metaT_FD_89926 | JGI IMG/M metagenome (GOLD analysis project Ga0123398, IMG submission 89926) | Methane-oxidizing artificial microbial communities from Washington, USA to study methane cycling - T5-LHNO3 metaT (Metagenome... | ecosystem: Engineered > Modeled > Simulated communities...
CGAATTAAGCAACGCCGACGCCTGGCGCCGCGGCCGCTTGTTGATGAATTTCGTACCGTTAAAACAGGTTATCGCCGAAATCAACCGCTACCGGCGCAGCCAAATCCGTTTATTGGACGACAGTCTGGCGGAACGCGAAGTGAATATCGCCGTAGACATCAAGCAAATCGATGTCTGGCTACAGGCTTTGCAGCAAACTTTGCCAATCAAGGCCGTTGAAGCGGGGCCGTTCGTGTTTTTGCAGTCTTGATGGCCGGCTTTGCTGCCTGCGACAATTTGCCACACATCCTTTAGTACGGCTCAGCCAGCCGCCAATCGTTCTCAGCTAAAACCCACTCAAACTGAGGACACATCATGAGAAAAACCGGAAACCCAAGCCGGACGCGAAAAGCCCAAACTAAAGGCTCATCCGCCATCGGCGCATTGCCGCTTTGTCTGGGCTTGATAACCGCTGCGACGCTGCCGACGGCTCAGGCCGAAAGCCTCAGCGCCACTAGCGAAAGCCGCACCTACAACATCGCCGCGCAGCCTTTGTACTCCGCACTCAGCACACTGGCTGAACAGTCCGGCGTGCAGTTTGTTTACAACTCGGAGTTGGTGAAGGGTATCGATTCGCAAGGCGTCAGCGGACAGTATTCGCTGGAAGGCGCATTGAAACGCTTACTGTCCGGGTCGGGGATTAGTTATCGATTCAGTAGCGGCAACACTGTCACGCTGCAAAATACGGCCGAGTTGGAGCCGCAATCGGCGACGACGATGCCGGCTGTGACGGTCATCGGCAAAACCGATCTCGACCCCGACGATCCCTATAACCTCAGTTATACCCGCACCAACACCGCGTTGGCGACCAAAACCGACACGCCCATCATGGAAACGCCTGCCTCCATTCAAGTCGTCAACAAGGCGGTTCTGCACGACCAACAGTCCTACCGCTTACAAGACGCGATCAAGAACGTCAGCGGCGTACAGTCCTATCATTCGTACGGCGGCGACCACGAACAATTCGTGATGCGCGGCTTCCTGCAAAGCACCGTTAACTATCGCAACGGCATCCGCATACCGTTCACTAAATTCGACCTGGCCAACGTCGAGCGCGTGGAAGTCATTAAAGGCGCATCGGCGATGCTGTTCGGCTTCGGCGATCCCGGCGGCTTGATCAGTACCGTGACCAAGCAGCCCAGCTCGACGCCTTACTATTCGCTGGAACAACGTTTCGGCTCCTACGATTTCTATCGTACCGAAGCCAGCGCCACCGGTCCGATCAGCAAGGAAGCCGGCCTGAATTACCGGCTGGACATGTCGTATCTGGATGCTGGTTCGTTCCGGCAAAACATGGGTAACGACCGGATCTTTTTCGCGCCCACCCTGAGTTGGGCAGCCACGGCGGACACCAAGTTCACCTTGTCCTACGAATACTTCGACGAGAACAACGCCTATGACTACGGTATTCCGGCGGTCGGCAATCAATTGGCGCGAATTCCGATTTCCAGAGCCTTCGTCGGCCGCTCGGATTTAAGAAACTCCACCACCAATAATTTGGTCGATTTTCGGATAGACCATCGCGTCAACGATCAGGTCAAGTTAAACGCCGGCGTAGTCTCATCGCAATACCAGAAATATTGGCAGGGCTTTTATACCGGTCGCGTCAACGAGACCCCCGGCAACTCCTTCGGGAACGCCACGCGCAATTACTGGTTTAGTCCGGAAAACGCCGAGTCGCTGACGGCCTGGGTCAACGGTACTTTCGATTTCGAAACCTACGGTGTCAAACACAAAGTATTACTGGGCGGCGAATACTATAACAGTCAACTGAAATACGAGGTTGCCAGCGGCAATGTGGACACGATCAACATCTTTAACCCGAATATCGCGGCCGTTTCCGACGTCCAGTTAAACCGAATCCGCAACGCCCGGTTCAACGACGTCATCGCTACCGAGAATACCTCAAAGGCCATTTACGTTCAGGATCAAATGACGCTTTGGGACAAGCTGCACATCATGGGCGGTTTCCGCTACGATTGGGTGGATCGGATGCAAGACCTCAGTTGGTGGGCGCCGGCCGGCAAGGACGCTCGCAATGACGATGTGGTCAGCCCCAGGGTCGGCATCGTTTACCAACCGTTAAAATGGTTGTCCTTGTTCGGCAGTTTCACCGAATCGTTCGGTCCGGCCAATGATTACGATACCGGGGGCGCCAAGCTTTACGATTTATTTGACGCTACCCAGTTCGAGGGCGGGGTGAAAACCCAGTTTTTCGACGGCAAGCTTAACGCCAGCGTGGCTTACTTCGATTTGGAGAGGACCCAATTTTTCCAAGACCCTAACAGCAATCTGATCAATGCGCAGGTGCCGGTCAAGGGCAGCAGCAAGGGTGTCGAAATTGATGTGCAAGGGCAACTTTATGAGGGTTTGAGCGTGATAGGTACTTATGCCTACACCAACGCCAAGGTTACCGACGACGTGACGGCACCCGCCAACATCGGCAAGCGCATGCCCTTCGCGCCCAACCATCAAGGCAGCGCTTGGTTGAAGTATGACTTCGACGGCGAATTGCTGAAAGGCTTTAGTGTCGGTGCCGGGGTTTATGTTTCCGGACGTCGTTATGGCGATGCTGCAAACAGCTATTTCGATAGATCCTACGCGCGACTGGATCTAATGGCGGCGTACAAGCGCAAACTGGGCGACATGAATTTGACGACACAGGTCAACATCAACAACGTCAACGACGCTGAGTATTATGTGCTACGTTCGCGCCGCACCAACTTGCCCGCCGAGCCATTGGCCGTGATGGGGTCGATTAAGTTGGAGTATTAAACTGCTCTGTTGGTCATGTAGGTCGGGTTAGGCGTTAGATCGTAGGTTGGGGTGAGGTAACGAACCCCAACATTTTTGGGCTCTAAATTACCGGTCTCTTTGATGTCCTGTTGCCGATAGCTGGAGGATGATTTTGAGGTTGTTGTGTTGGGGTTCCTGTCGTCACCCCAACCTACGTTCTCCCGGCAAAATGGGACTAGGGATTTTCCGGAGCCCAAACGTCTTATTCAGCAATCGCCACCTTTTGATTTTTCCGGTTTCCGCATGCATCGGACTAAGCCGATGGACTCAATCGGGTTTTTCATAAGGCGGCGGTTTTTTCCTCGCATATTTTTCGCAACCTTTACCTGACCGGCTTACTATCGCCATGAACGCCATCCATCAACCATCGCGCTCGACCATTCCGGCGACTGCGCAAAATTCGGCCTTGTCCCGCCTGAAAGCCCGCCGCAAACGCTGGCTGGACGTGCACTTGTGGCTGGGTGTGAGCTTGGGATTTTTGCTGTCGATTTACGGTATCACCGGCAGTTTTCTGGTGTTCTACGCCGAGATCGACGAATGGCTGCATCCCGATTTGTTAACGGTTGAGCGTCAGCTGGACGGTCAGTACCGGCCGCTGGCCGAAATCTTTGCCGCCGGTAAAACCGTCATGCCGCCGACGGCCAAACACGTGTTTTCGGTGTACCCGCGCAACGAGAACGCGGCTTTCAAGCTGCGTTACCAATTCCCAGTCTCCGACACGGAAAATGAACGCTGGATTGTTGGTGTCAATCCTTACACGGCACAAGTGACCGGAAAAATGTTGCTGACCCGCGCCGGCGATTGGTTACCGGCAACCTTCATCGATTGCGTGTTCGAATTGCACTACGCCTTGTTGATTCCGTCCGAGGACATCAGTGCTGTAATCGTCGGTGTCTCGGCGGCATTGCTGATCATATCGACTTTAACCGGAATAATCGTCTGGTGGCCGTTGACCGGCAAATGGCGGCAGGCGCTGACTTTTAAATCCGGGGCCGGCAAAGTGCGCTTCAATTACGATCTGCATAAAATCAGCGGCTTTTACTCGGCACTGGTGATGTTGCCGGTCCTGTTCTCAGGGATTTATATGGTGCTGCCGCATAACGTGGTGCCGGTTTTGGAGTTGTTCTCGCCGGTGACATATCGCTATTGGTTTCAGTCCAAACCGCCCTATCCCGACGCACCGGCGATAGGCATGGACCAGGCGGTGGCGATTGCCTTTAAACAGTATCCGCAAGGCCGGCCGCACTGGATTTATGGGGCTGCGGAACCGACTAAAACCTATACGGTTTGCCAGGACGGCGTCGACGCGCCGGGCAGTATCTTGCAACGCCGCTGTACGGTGATCGACCGCTACACCGGCAAGATTCTGGATCTGGACGACCCCAGCCTGCCGACAGCCACAGCCGGCGAAATCTTTACTCATTGGCAGTGGCCGTTGCATTCCGGCCAAGCTTTCGGTATGACCGGGCGGATTTTGGTGTTTATTACCGGACTGGCGTGCCCGGTGTTGTTTGTCACCGGTGTGATCCGCTGGTTGCAAAAGCGGCGAGCAAACAGCCTACCTGCGAAGATTAATAGCGACCGAAGCGAGTCAAATAACACAGTTTAAAATATCGAGGTGCTAACCCTCGCGGAGCTTAGAGCAAAAATTCTTCAGCATTCCAGGCGTCACCTATGCTGAGGGCCCATCAGTTCAAGTCGGGCGCGGATATTGCTATTCAAAAAGCCACACCTTGGCCGCCCTGCGTTATTTGTCCCATGCTTGAATTAACCGCTACCGACATTGCCGACCTGATGCATAAGCATCGCCGCGAATTATTGGGTTTTCTGTCGCAACGCATCAGCTGCGCGGAAACCGCGCAGGATATTTTTCAGGAGACGTTTATCCGCTACGCCGGCTACGGCGGCAAAGACCGCGTCGAAAACCCCCGCGCCTTTATTTTCCGCATCGCCGCCAATCTGGCCACCGATTATCTGCGCAGCCACAACCGCCATTCAGGAAGAGACGTCGAAGACTCCACCGACGACGAGGCGGAGGGCGGCGAGCAATCTGTCTTATCCGTCGAACGGACCGTCATGTCGCAACAACAACTGGAGCATTTGATCGCCGCGCTGGACGAGTTATCGCCCAAATGCCGGGAAGTATTTATTCTGCTGAAGCTCAAGCATTGCAGTTATGCGGAAGTGGAGCAAAGGCTGGGCATCTCGCAGACCATGATTTTCAAATATTTGACCCAGGCGTTGCGCCATTGCCGGCAGAGGATCGGCGAGCTGGATTGACCGGGATTCTTTTCTCCCCAAACGCGCCTGTGTTTATCCGGCCGGCGTTTTATAATCCGATTCCCGAACCGACCGCGGCTTTGCCTTTTTATGAACCAACCCATCCCGCCTTTACCCGACGCCGACGCGAATGCGCAAGCCGAATACTGGCGGGCTTTGCGCGAATCGCCGTTCTTCGACCGTGAGCAGGATTTGCGCTGGCAAGCTTGGTTGGAGGCCAGCAGGGAAAATCAGGAAGCCTGGCGGCAGACACAGCAGTTTTTTGACTGTATAGCGGGCTTAAACCCGGCGCAAATCGACCGAATCGAACGGGAAGTAAGGGCCTCGAACGGAACGCAACACAAAACGCCTGCCCGAACACTGCCCAAGCGCAGCCTCTGGATGTTGCCGATTGCCGCCTGCCTGATGCTGGCCTTGTGTTTGGGTTGGGCATTCAGCGCCGGTTTCTTTGCCGATTTCCGTACCGGTACCGGCGAGCAGCGCCGGATTCAACTCAGCGACGGCTCTTCGGTAATCCTGAATACTGCTTCGTCGTTGTCGGTGGAATTTTCCGAAAGACAACGCCTTATCCGCCTGCACGGCGGCGAGGCTTATTTCAAGGTGGCCGCCGATGCGGCCAGGCCGTTCGAGGTGGTGACGAGTGGTGGCCGGGTCAGGGCCTTGGGTACGGCTTTTGATGTTAAACAATGGCAGGGCGACCTGGCGGTGACGGTCTACGAACACAGCGTGCGCGTCGCGTTCGCCGATGGCGAGACCGTGGAAAGTCTGGCGGCAGGCCAACGCGTTGTATCGGCTGGCGGTAAAGCCGGACTGCCGGAACCCGTCAATCTTAAACAGGCCGGTGCCTGGCAGGAGCGGCGCCTGGTGTTCAAGGAAAAGCCGCTGCGACAAGTGGTGGATGACCTGAACCGCTACCGTCCCGGAAAAATAATCATCGCCGATCCGGCTTTGGCCGAGCATCTGGTCACCGGCATATTCGACGCCGACGACCCGGAGGCGGCATTGAATGTCATCGAAAAAACCTTGGCGGCCAGCGAAACCCGCTTGACCGACGCCTTGGTGATCTTGCGCCGCCAATAAGTTTTCGCCGCGTTGTTTTCCTGGTCAATGGCCGCGAAACCGCGCCGTTTGGCCTTCGGCTAAATAAATTTTCTCATCCGGGTTATAAAACCGACTCGCTCGGTCGTCTTTGCTTACGAACCCACACGGCTACCGCGAAGGAGCGCCTTCTTCGCCAGCCGTTTTCAGCGTATTTAAAGCCAGGAGGCCGGATGAGTCAGCGTTATTCCTTTGTTAACCCGCTCTGTTTTACCCTTTTTGCCGCGACCCTAAGTGCCAGCCCCTTGTGCGCGGCGGAGAGTGAAATCAATTTTGTAATCCCGGCGGCGCCGTTGGCCGACGCCCTGCTGCAATTTTCCGAGATCAGCGGCGTCAAGGTGTTCTTCAGCTCGCAATTGACTGACAGTCTGCGCGGTAACGCCGTGCAAGGTCGATATACGCCGCAACAAGCATTGCGCAAACTATTGGACGGCTCCGGTCTGGCCGCGAAATCAGCGGGCGACGGTACCGTAACCTTGGAAAATTCGACAAAGTCGGTAGAACCGCAATCGGCAAATTCTATAACTATGCCGGCGGTGACGGTCACAGGCAAATCCGGCTATGCCGACAGCGACCCTTATAATCCCGACTACAACCGCACCAGCGCCAGTGCCGCCACCAAAACCGATACGCCGATCATGGAAACCCCGGTATCGATTCAGGTAGTGCCCAGGGCGGTGATGAACGATCAAAAAACCACGACCATTAAAGATGCTCTAGAAAATGTCAGCAGTATACGTCCGCAATCCTCATTGGGATTAAGTAATGCCTATATAGTCCGCGGGTTTCGGAACGGCCGAGTTTATCGAAATGGTCTGGTCGCCAACGGCCTGGGTATTGGCGAAGGCGCTCAATTCGATTCCGGCAATCTGGAACGTATCGAAGTGCTCAAGGGTCCAGCAGCAGTTTTATTTGGACGTATCGAACCGGGTGGCTTAGTTAATCTGGTGACCAAAAAGCCTCGCGACGAAGCTTATTATTCCGTAGAACAGCGTTTCGGCGCGTACGATTTCTATAGAACCGAATGGGATGCCACCGGACCGGTGACCGGCGATAAGTCATTAAGCTATCGTTTTTCCGGCGCTTATCAAAACAACAAATCGTTTCGGGATTTTAATTTTAATGACCGGGTTCTGGTCAATCCTTCCGTGACTTGGCGACCCAGCGATGCGACGGAAATGTCCCTGGAGCTGGAAGCCTTACATGAGGATTACCAGGTGGATAGAGGCTTGTTTGCTATCGGTAATCGCCCGGCGCCGATTCCGGTTAGCCGGTCCTTTATCGACCCTAACGATCCCGTCGATACTAACTCCAAGGTAAACCTAGGCTTCAATCTAAGCCATGCTTTCAACGATAACTGGACCTTGCGCAATCGCTTCCTGGCTTCGTTTATTTACGATAAAAATACCTCAGTCAAACCCGCCAACGGCTTTACCGTCGAACAGTTTCTCGATCCGAGCACGGGTAATCGCCGCTATGCGCGGAATATATTTTCTCAAACCTCCGACAACGAAACCTATACGACCAATCTGGATTTGACCGGGAAATTTAACTTATGGGGACTCAGCCATCAGACTTTGGTCGGTGTCGATTATTTAAGAGCGGTTGGCAGCTATGAATTTTATGGCAACTACCAGGACCCGGTGCCGGGTTTGGAGATCGATATTTATAATCCCCAATACGGTATCGATCCGGCCTATTACGCCAATGCGCTGGCTACGCCCTCCGACGGCGGGACTAACCATTACCTGTTCCGGGACGACTGGTACGGTGCGTATTTTCAGGACCACATTACCCTATGGGATAAAGTACATATCCTGGGCGGCGGCCGTTACGACTGGGCGAGAACCGGTTTGGGCATAGGTGATTCGGCCAGCACCGCCGATGCCGCCTTACCGTCGCGCCGGGATGAAGGCTTTAGTCCACGGGTGGGTGTTCTCTATCAACCCTGGACCTGGGCCAGTATCTACGGCAATTGGACCACTTCTTTCGGCGCCAATAATGGCATAACAGCCACCGGCGCGACGATTAATCCGGAAATCGGCGAACAATTCGAAGCCGGGGTTAAAACCGAGTTTTTCGATCAGCGCTTGTCCACGACCTTGGCGTATTACCATTTGACCAAAGAAAACTTGATGACCCGCGATTTCAACAGCCCGGACCCGTTCGCTAGTGTGGCTATCGGTAAAGCTCGCAGCCAAGGTATCGAGCTGGATATAGCCGGACGGCTTACCGACGAGTTCAGTATCATCGGCAATTATGCCTTTACCGATGCCCGGATCACTAAAGACTTTTCCGGTCTGCAGGGCAACCGTCTGAACAATGTGCCCGAGCATTCCGGCAGCTTATGGCTCAAATACGATATTCATCACTACGAACCGTTGAACGGTTTGAGTTTTGGCCTGGGTTTGTTTGCCGCGGGACAACGGCAAGGCGATAACGACAATACCTTTGTTTTACCCGGCTACGCCCGTTTGGATGCCTTTGCCAGCTATACGTATCAACTTGGTAAATCCCGGTTGATTACGCAATTCAATATCCGCAATCTGCTGGATAAAACCTACTACGAGTCTACCGATCCCTTCCAAAACGCCCCGCCGCGCGTTGGTATTTACCCTGGTGCGCCACTGACGGCCATGGGGTCTGTGCGCTTGGAGTTTTAGTTCGTTCCGGCAGGCAAATTCGACATCTGAACAGGTCGGGTTTACACGCTCGACCTCTATGTTGCTAATTCACTTGACCCGCTCGCGACATCCGAGCGGACAAAAATTGAGCAAATGACAATTGGCGTGGGGATTTTCTTTGCTGAGACGTCCTATAGATGACCACCCGCCTTTGCCATCACGACCAAATTTGTTTTCGACTAAAACCATGGACATCAAAGCCAACAACCTAACGGTGATAACTCTTCGCCATACTTCAAGCCAGCGCCTGACTATTTTGAAAACCCGGCGCCAACGCTGGTTGACTGTCCATCTCTGGCTAGGGTTGACGCTGGGCCTGTTGCTGTCGATCTACGGCATCACCGGCAGTATCTTGGTATTTCACGCGGAAATAGACGAATGGCTTAATAACGAACTGTTGACCGTAGTCCCTTCGGAACAAACCGCCAGTTACCAACCGTTAGCGGAAGTTTTTGCTGCCGGACGAGCCGCCATGCCGCCGACGGCCAAATTGAGTTTCGCCACCTATCCGCGCAATCAATTGGCCGCGTTTCAATTGTCCTATGTCTTGCCTATTAGCCCGGACATCACCCAAAACTGGCAAGTGTATGTCGATCCATACTCCCCGAGGGTAACCGGCAAGCGCTTGATGCGAAACTCCAATGACTGGTTGCCCAACACCTTCATTGATTTGATTTTCGAACTGCACTATGCGTTGCTGATTAGGTCCGAGGGAGTCAGTACCGTAATCGTTGGCGTTTCTGCGGCGCTGCTGATCATCTCCACGTTGACTGGCCTGATCGTCTGGTGGCCGCTGACCGGGAAATGGCGGCAGGCGCTGACGTTCAAGGTGGGTGCCGGCAAGGTACGCTGCAATTACGATTTGCATAAGGTTAGCGGTTTCTACACACTGCTGGTGCTGATTCCGGTGTTATTTTCCGGGATTTACATGGTGCTGCCGCATAATGTGGTGCCGGTTTTAGAGTTGTTTTCGCCAGTGACTTACCGTTATTGGTTTCAATCCGCGCCACCCGTTGCAAATGCGCCGGCCATCAGCATGGATAAAGCTGTTGAGATGGCCATGCAACGTTATCCGAGTGGCCGGCCACATTGGATTTACGGTGCAGTGGAGCCAACAGATACCTACACGGTTTGCCAGGACGGTGTTGATGCGCCCGGCAGCATCTTGCAACGCCGTTGTACGGTGATTGACCGCTACAGCGGCAAGATTCTGGATCTGGACGACCCCAGCCTGCCGACTGCCACTGCCGGCGAAATTTTCACCCACTGGCAATGGCCTTTGCATTCCGGCCAAGCCTTCGGCATGACCGGGCGGATTTTGGTGTTTATCACCGGATTGGCTTGCCCGGTGTTGTTTGTCACCGGTGTGATCCGCTGGCGGCAAAAAGCCGCAACCCGGCGCAAACGGAAGGGCTGAAATCGATCGGTCATCAGGTACTGAAACGATTGGGCAATATGTTCGACCAACAAGAGATGTCTGAATTTGCCCATGTCAGTCGCGCATCGCAGCGGGAGGCTAGTTTAAAAGTGTGTCATATGCCGCACTTTGGTCGTTGCGCTTTCGGGGATTTCGCCATCAATGCTGCCAACTGATGGGGCAATCGCTACATAACGCTGGTTTCTAAGGGTAGTGGCTTAAAATTTGCTGTAGCAGAAGACGTTTCATTGCCGACTATGTGTTCATGGATGCAATCACCGATTCCGACTTACTGGCTAGCTTTCTGCTCTATCGGAAGGAGCTCCAGCAATTTTTGACGCATAAGGTCAATTGTGCGGAAACCGCGGCCGATTTGATCCAGGAAACCTATTTGCGCATCGCCCGCTATTCCGCCGTCGGCGAGATCGCCAATCAGCGGGCGTTCGTGTTTCGCATCGCCGACAACCTGGCCCTGGACCATTTGCGCAGCAGAGCCCGGCAAGAACAACGCGACGGCGGTCCGGTCGGCGAGGATATCGCTTGCAGTCAACCGCAACCGGATAGCACGCTGGAGGGGCAACAACAAATGGAATTGTTCGAAACACTCATCTACGAACTGCCGCCGCAATGTCGCAAGGTGTTCTTGTCGTGCCGCGTGGAAGGCAAGCGTTATTCCGAAATTGCCGCCGAGCTGGGCATATCGGCACGCACCGTGGAAAGTCATATGTATAAGGCCTTGAAGCACTTGAAAGACCGCATCGATTTCCTTTGATGCGCCGTGCGCTCGTATCATGCAACTTAACCCCGTTTTAAAATCGTGGCATCATGCCTGCCTCGGCTCAACGCTTCGCGCCCCCTAACCATGTCCGATAAGCCCCAATCCCCGTCTTCCGGTTCGCTTGCAAACCAGGCATTCGCCTGGTTTGCCCGCTTGCAAGCGGATGACGTCAGCGACGAAGCGCGTCGCCAATTTGAAATTTGGTACCACGCCGATCCCCGTCACGCCGAAGCCTACGACAAATCCCGCAAGCTATGGGACTTGCTGCAACAGCCGGCGGAGCGGGTTCAGCAACGTCTACAAGCGGATGCCGCCCAAACCAAAACGGAACCCTCTCCCGCCGGGACGACTGCATGGATGCAGGAGGTAGGGCAACGTCTGGAACAGTTGCCGAGAGGGCTGGGTAAGGGGCGTTTGTCATCGCCAGCTAGTAGCAGAAACCTGCACCGGGTTGCCTTTGGTTGTCTCGGGCTGTTGCTGTTGGTTGGCGGCTGGCGCTTGCCAGAGCAATGGCAAAACTGGCGTAGCGATTACCATACCGCAGCCGGCCAACAACTCGGCGTCGATTTGGCGGACGGCTCGCGGCTGACCTTGAATACCGATACGGCCTTGGTAGTTCGTTATAGCGACAGCCTGCGGCAAATCGAATTGTTACGCGGCGAAGCCTATTTCGAAGTCGCGCCTAATAAGCAAAGGCCGTTTGTCGTCGACGGCGGCCAAGCGACCGCGCGCGCGGTCGGTACCGCCTATAGTGTTCGCAGACAAGCCGACGAGCTGCGCGTCGTCGTCAGCGAAGGCACCGTGGAGGTCGGCGCCGATAGCGCCAAGGCTTTGGTGCACGCCGCCGAGCAAGCCGAGTATCGGCAAGGCCGGTTGCAAGCCGTCGCCCAGCTCGACAACGACGATGCTCTGGCCTGGCGACGGCGCCAAACCGTATTTCATCGTCAGCCGTTGACGCAAGTGCTGGCGGAAGTTAACCGCTATCGGCGCGGCCGTATTGTCGCTGTCAATCCGCAGTTGGCCGAACGGGTCGTCAACGGCGTCTTCAACAACGGCGATCCCGATGCAGTGCTGGCCGCGCTGGCAACCACGCTGCAAGCCAAGGCCTTGCGGATGCCGGGCGATTTGGTGTTGTTGTATTAACCTGGTCGGCGGGCGCTTTGCGCTAATAGTCAACGACTATAAAAAATATTCAGCATAGGTTAACAAGGCGCTTCAATACCGGCTTTCCCCCCTTTGATAAAGTAATCAAAGGGCATAAAGGAGAAGGTTGGAATGAGGGGATTAAAATCAATTTACATCCCTCACCCTAGCCCTCTCCCAGAGGGAGAGGGGATTTTTAAAGGTTCCCCAAAATATTTTTTTTCAGCACTAAGGGTAAGCCTGAGTCTGCGTCGTCTTTGTCGGTAACACCATCCATCGACGAAGGAGATAGACATATGAAATATCCCGCACCGGCTTGCCGTGCCCCACTCTACGTAGCGTTTGCTGCCGGCCTGTTGACTTCTACTGTTACCCTAGCTGCCGAGCAAAGCTTTGATATCCGCTCTCAAGCGCTGTCCGCCGCATTGACCCGTTTTTCCGCGCTCACCGGCCTGCAAGTGCTGTATGAGGGCGACATTGCCGAACGCATCACCGCGCCGGAATTAAAAGGCCGTTATACGCCGGAACAGGCTTTGCAGAACTTGCTGCGCGGTTCCGGGCTGCACTACCGGTTCAGCAACGGCAATACCGTCACCTTGGAAAAAGCGGCGGCGGTGGAACCGCAGTCGGCGGCCGGTACGACAACCTTGCCGAGTCTAACAGTGACGGGCAAAGCCTTAGGCAGCGAAAGCCTTAGCCTGACTACGCCGTCGATGCAAGAATCGCAAACCAAACTCAATCGAGTGGCGGGCGGCACCACGGTGATCGACGGCGAACGGATCACCGAAGGTGCGCCTTTGTCGGTCAGCGATGCCCTGGCGACGGCGCCGGGGGTTTATGTGGGCGACATTAGCGCCGGCGCGGCCGGCGGATCGCGCATCTCCATCCGCGGTTCGGACGGCAATTCCGATATTTCGCCGATTCGCGGGATCAAAATTCTGCGTAACGGCATGCCGTTTACGCACGCCAACGGGACTTTCGATACCGAGTCTCTCAATCTTTATGCCATCGATCATATCGAAGTCTATCGCGGTGCCAATGCCTTGGAATACGGCGGCAGCAATCTAGGCGGTGCTATCAATTACATCACGCCGACCGGTTACACCGCCGATTCGCTGAAAATCGGTATTGTCGGGGGGACTAACGATTATTACCGCCCGTATTTCAGCGGGGGCAAAGCGTTTGAAAACGGCCTGGATGTTTTTGGCACGTTTTCCTACGTCAATACCGATACGACCCGGGAAAACAATCATCAAGAGCAGTTTTTGGGACATGGCAATATCGGCTATCGCTGGAACGAAAATCACGAAACCCGTTTGTATTTCGATGCGCAAAACCATAATTTCTTGTGGCCGGCATCGCTGAGCAAGCGACAAATCGACCAAAATCCGCAACAAAACGCCAACGACTGGTCCTTGCCTAATGGCTTTTCATCCTACCGCTTCGATTTGAAACACTCGGTAAAATTGAATGGCGGCGACCGCTTCGATATCGGTACTTATTATTCGATCAATAACTATCGTTACGACTATACCGATAGCGGGAATCATGACCAGTGGCAGGATGTCGGCTTCAATTGGCGCCATGAACTCAACGGTCAATTATTGGGTTTAAAAAACCGGGTGGTATGGGGCGGTCTAACTCAGTGGCAATTCATCAACGATAAAAACTACGGTATCGTCGGCAGGCAGCTTGGGCCTTTGTTGACGGCGGAGCGCGACCGCTGGCTGAATGTCGAAGCTTTTATGGAAGACCAATTGAGTTTGACCGACGCGTTTACCTTGATAGCCGGCATTCAATTAAATTATCGCGACGTGAATTACGAGCGTTACGAGGGCTATGTAGCCAGTGCCGCCAGACCCAGCAATCAGGCCAATCAAGATTTTTTCACAGCCAATCCTAAACTGGGCTTTACTTGGCAAGCCACCGACGAAGCGCAAATTTACGGTAATGTCAGCCGCAGCTCCGAACCGCCAAAAATGGCCGATCTTGCCAATATTTATCTACAACCCAAAAGAAATCTGCAAACCGCCAGCACCGTGGAAATCGGTACGCGCGGGCAAGCCCAGCGCTTGAAATGGGACTTGGCTTTTTACCAGTCATGGGTCAACAACGAGTACTTGATTGTTTCCAATCCCAGAAATCCAACGGCCTTTTCCTCCACCAACGCTGATAGTACGACGCTGCATCGTGGTGTCGAACTCGGCTTGGAAACTACTTTGCCGCTAAATCTGGCAGCGTCCGGCGACAACCTGCGACTCAGCGGCAACTACACCTGGAACGACTTTACGTTTGACAGCGACCCCGCGCTAGCCAATAACCACTTGCCCGGCGTTCCCGAACACAATGCTTTCGTCGAAGCGCTGTACCAGCATCCCAGCGGTTTTTACATCGGCCCCAATGCCCGCATCGTCAGTTCCAACTGGGCGGACTTTGCCAATACTTTGGCCGCCAAGCCTTATGCGCTGTTGGGTGCGCGTATGGGCTGGGATGATGGCAAACATTGGAAGCTGTTCGTGGATGGTCGAAATTTGACCGACGAACATTACGCGTCTTCGGTTTGGGTGATAGGGAATGCCAATGGTGCCGATTTGGAACAATTTAATCCCGGCGCCACCCGGTCGGTGTTTGGCGGGGTGGAATACCGGTTTTAATCTCGAGGTGGTTTCAGGCTCCAGACAAAGCTATTAACCCGGCCCTATTCATCACGGGGATTCCGTTCGGGTTGAGTTCGTCGAAGGATGGACGGGAAAATCCGGGCATCCGCCGCCCCAAACCGTTCATGCTTCGACTGAGCTCGACAATTGCTTCTGCATCCATGCAAGTCGAGCACGAACGGTTTGGCCGGTAAGTCATTTCGGGAAGTTATTTTTAGTGCAATCCTCAGCCTCTCGCCAAAATAGGAAATAGCTCCGTAATGCCGCCGGCGATAAATTCCACAGCGGTCGAGGTCAACAACAAGCCCATCACCCGCGTCACCACATTCATGCCGGTTTGTCTCATCACGGCGATAATGCGCGGTGCCAGCAACAGAATCAGCAACACGATCAAACTGACGGACGCGATCACGCCGCTGAACAACAAATAGTGCGCCAAGGACAAATCGCGATGTGCATAGACGATGGTGGTGCTGATCGCGCCAGGCCCTGCCAACAAGGGAATCGCCAAGGGCACCACCGCTACCGAGGACTTTTCGTGCGACTCGGCGTCTTCTTCCGGTGTGTGCCGAGAACGATCATCGCTGACTCGCAGCATCGATATGCCCATCAACAGCAACAACAGACCACCGGCCACCCGAAACGCAGGCAGGCCGATGCCGAAGAAATTCAGGATAGGCTCTCCTGCCAGCAGCGAGGTGAACAACACCATCGCCACCGCAAATGCGGTGGTCATTGCTGTCTGCCGACGTTGCCCAGCTGATTTTGTCGCAGTCAACGACAGAAAAATCGGCATGGCACTGATCGGATTGACTACGGAAATCAAGCCGGCGAGCAATTGCACATATTCGTTCCAATTCATTTGGAGGATTCCTGTTTTTAGACCCTATAGCGTTAAATAATCACGCCAGCCGCTACCGTGTGCAAAGACGCCGGATCGATGACGATGAAACTGCCGGTGGTGCGGTTATCGACATACGCATCGACTAACAATGGCTGTTGCAATTTCAGTTTGACCCGCAGTATGTCGTTCATAACCGCCGTTTCCGGGGTGGCCTGGTGGTCCAGCGTGTTGACGTCAACCCGGTAACTTAACTCTTCGAAGAAAGCATTAACGGTGCGGGTGGTATGTTTAATCAGATACTTAACCCGCGATTGCAGTGGCTGCTCTGACAACCAGCACATATCGGCAGTGAGTGTCTTGACGACCCGCGGCGGCTGAATGGCGTTGGACAGCATATCGCCGCGCGAAATGTCGATTTCACTATCCAGCGCCACTACCACCGCGCGGTCTGTGCTTGCGACGGCCAATGACTGTTCGGCCACATGCAAACCTTTGACGCGCGCCCGCTGGCCGGTCGGCCACACCGCTATTTCGTCGCCAATGTGCAGCTGTCCCGAAGCCAGTGTGCCTTGATAACCGCGAAATTCCTTATCGTTTGCACCGTTGGCGGCATTGCCCAGCATCACCCGCACCACACGCTGCACCGGCAGCCTTAGCGGGGCCCGCTCGGCATCGCGCCGGGCCGGGACGGCTTCCAAGTATTCGAGCAAACTGGGACCGTGGTACCAAGGAATCGCCTCCGCGCGCGTCGCCACGTTGGTGCCATTTAAAGCCGATAGCGGAATGGCTTGCACGTGATGACGACCCAAGGCGCTGACGAAGGCGTTGAACGCATCCACGATGCCTTGATATACCGCAGGTTGCCAATCCACCAAATCCATTTTGTTCACTGCCAGCACTAACTCGCGGATACCGAGTAAATGTGCCAGATAGGCGTGGCGGCGGGTCTGGGTGGTGACGCCTTTCCTGGCGTCGACCAACAAAATCGCCGAGTCGGCGCTGGAGGCGGCTGTGACCATGTTGCGGGTATATTGCTCGTGGCCGGGCGCATCACCGATGATGAATTTACGCCGCGATGTGGCGAAATAACGGTAGGCCACATCAATCGTAATGCCTTGTTCCCGCTCAGCGATCAGGCCATCGGTCAACAACGACCAATCGATAGCCGCCAGCCCGCGTTTTTGCGAAGTGGCTTGAATCGCCGCCAATTGATCGGCGGCGACATTGCCGGTGTCGTACAACAAGCGACCAATCAGCGTGCTCTTGCCGTCATCGACGCTGCCGGCGGTGATAAAGCGCAGCAGCCCGGAATTAGCGGGTTGCACGGTCTCGTCAAATTGGCTTTCAAGTGTCACATAGCTAGGTGCGTTCATCAGAAATACCCCTCTTTTTTACGTTGTTCCATCGCCGCATCGGAGGCGCGGTCGTCCAGGCGGGTCGCGCCACGTTCGGTCAGCAGGCATTGGGCGGTTTCGGCGATGATGTCGGCTACGTTACCGGCTGACGATGCCACCGGCGCGGTGCAGGAAATATCGCCGACAGTACGGAAACGGCAGCTGATGGTTTCTACGGTATCGCCGGCCTGGGCCGGTGTCAGATGCGTTACCGGCACCAGAATGTCGCCGCGTCTCACCACTTCACGCGGATGGGCGAAGTAAAGCGCCGGCAGTTCGATGTCTTCGCGCTGGATGTATTGCCAGACATCGAGTTCGGTCCAATTTGAAATCGGGAATACCCGTAGATGGTCGCCCAGTGCCACGCGGGTGTTGTACAAAGACCAGAGCTCAGGGCGCTGATTTTTGGGTTCCCATTGACCGAACTCGTCGCGCACGCTGACGATACGTTCCTTGGCCCGGGCTTTCTCTTCGTCACGTCGGGCACCGCCCAGACAGGCATCGAAACCAAATTCGGCGATTGCTTCCATCAAAGTCACCGATTGATAGGCATTGCGCGATTCCAACGCATGCCGCAAACGTACCGAGCCTTTACGGATCGAGTCTTCGACGCTGCGCACGTGCAACTGGCAAGCGTAGCGTTCGGCCATCCGGTCGCGATAGGCAATCACTTCGTCATAATTATGACCGGTATCGATGTGCAACAGCGCGCAGCCGATGCGCTCGGGATGAAACGCCTTGTAGGCCAGATGTAACAACACCGCCGAATCCTTGCCGCCGGAAAACAACAACACCGGATGGCGACATTCAGCAATCACCTCGCGGAGGATGAACAGCGCCTCGGCTTCCAGTAAGTCCAGGTGGTCCGCCGCTGCGTGTGTCTGGTTAAAGGGTGTGTTTACTCGCTCGTTCATATTATCTCTCCTTGCCATAATTGGTGACGGCTTGCCAGTGCTGCGGCTGTAGATAGCGATAGCAGCGGTTGTCCAACGGATCGATGCGCGTCAGGTGTAACCAGTGGTTGTCTACCAATTGCCGAACCTCGGCGTGGTTTGCCAATACTTGCTCGATCATCTCGGCGGGTGCCTCGATGACCACGGTCAAACGCACCGGCTCGTGGCGCAGGGTTTTGCCGTCATGTAGCGATTGCCAAGGCAAGCCGGTGCGCAAATCGCCGCCGTTGCCTTCGAGAATGCCGATGGTGCCGACCACATTGTGTAACGCTTTGTTACCGCTGCCGAAGCGGCGGTTATCCACGGTCGAGGCGTAGTACTGCAGATTAATCCAGCTGGCCACCACCATTGGCGCGCTCATGATCAGACTCAAAATCGCAGTATCCGAGTCTTGCCGGTAATCGTAGTTGTGTAGAAATACCCGACCGTCGAATTCAAAGTGATACGTACGTTGTCTGGGCGCGGCAATAAAAGCCGTATTCCCCGCCAGACCCCATTCCGGACGAATCTGCGACCAATCGCGGCTGCGTTGAGTAACGGCTTTCATTAGCGCAGCGGCATCGTGGCGGGGTAATCCCAAACCCGGCGCGCGCTCCTGGCGAGTGAGTTGTGAAGCCTGATTCAGCCAGCGCTGTAATAGCAACAGGTCTTCGCCGAAGCAATGCGGGATTTGCTCAAGGTCGAACAGCCGCACCTCGTCCGTGGTCGTATCGTGCAAACCGGCGACAAACCAGGTGTCTTTCGGGATAGTCAGTCCCTGCGCTGCCAGGCCGGCGCGGACCTCGCGATCATTCAACACCGCCGCCGCCACCCTGGCGTTGGCTTCGCCGCTGTGTCCTCCGCATGCGCCGCAATCCAGGCCGGCAGCGTAAGGATTGTTGACGGTGGTGCTGCCGTGGCCGCATAACAACACCAGCCGGGCAAAACCGTCTGTCAGGCTCATGCCCTGCAGCGCTTTGCGCGCCAGTTCGATGCGCTCACCAAGGGCGATACCGGTTTCGACTACTGACCCCTTGGCAATCAGACGGCCGCGCTGGCGGGTAATGACCGGGCCGATGCGGTGGACGATGGCTTTGTCCAGACCGGCGATACCCGGTTTCACTACCGGCCGGGTCAAACCCAGGCTGTCGCTTAGCAATTTGCCGGCGAAGCTCAGACCGGAAATTTCCACGTAAGAGAAACACGACACCGCGGAATTTTTAAAGCCCTTCCAAAGTCTATTCAAGCGCTTGCGCAGCCAGCGCTTTTCCAGGATGCCGCGCAGTTCGCCGACATCGGCATCGGTTACACTTTCCCGAATCCGGAATCTAGGCTTCAGCAAAACCGGACATTGCGGCTGACCATGATGGTGCCCAAGAGCGATGTATTCGATGGGGAAACCGAAGAAACCGGCAAAGCCCAGGGTCTCTATGGTATTGGATTGCATCTCCAGGGAACGCCGATAAATCTCCGAGCGCACGTCGATACAAAATACCGCCTGCACGGTTTTGCGGTCAGTATAGCCGGGACCTGTTGCCGCAATCCCGCTGGCGAGTTTGTCGAACAAGGGACGCTGCTTCGCTAATTCGTAAGCCCACTGCATGATATGGCGCGCCTCTAGCGCCGCACCGGTATTGGTGAGCGACAATGGCGAATCGCGCCAATGAGCTTGCCATGTCTCGACATCTTTCGGGCTGGCAACCGTAACCCACAGCGCATAGTCGTAGCTAAGTCTTATGGCCAGAAGTTGTAGCAAAGCCTCACGGGTTTGCTCAGGGCTGGCTTGCCAATGTTTGTAACGCACCCAGGCGCTCCAGCCGGCGATGGTCAGCAACTGCCGGTGACAGGCATCGTCGAGTCTGCTAATCGGCAAGCCCATCGCTGTCAGTATCTCAGAGATCGCTTCGCTGGCCTGCTCCGGCAAGGCATTTATTGTCTGGCGAAATGAACTCAGACCTGCCAGTTCCGGGGTGTGATCGATTGCCGCGGCCCGACGCCATGCGGCATACAGCGGCAGTCCCCGCCACGGCATGCGCCAGGCCGATTGGCCTTGATCGAAGTAAGCCGCGCACCATTTGGATATTTCCTCGGTAATCAATACCGACCACTGGCTGCCACGCATGGCGTCCAGATGCTCCGCCAAGGTCTGCCAGCGCTTGCCGGTCAACCCGAAATCCTGGCCCGACGCTTCATGCAATAGGGACAGGCATTGTTCTAGCGACATACTGCTGCCGGCAAGTTGTAGTGCCTGCCTGACATCGGACTCTTCAATGCGGCCCGAACGATAGTGTTCGGCGTAGAAACTCGCCGGCATCAGCATCTCGCCTTGACCCATCCGCGCGCTGACTTCACAAGCATCAGCAAAGCTGCGCTCAGTTAGACCCAGAAACGGATTGACCGCGACGAACTGTTGCAGGGGCCATAACGGCGCGATGCGGGTGCAGGCGCTTTCAACGGCTGCAACTATATCCGGGGTTTGGTAGGTATGCGTGCCATCGGCAACGCTGACTATCTCGGCATCAGCGAATGAGGGCTGTGTTTTAAATGACAATACGGCTGAGTTCATTGCGACATTCCTCCAGAGTGACGATGGCTAAGACTGACGGGCTTGGACCCATACCGATGAATCATGCGGTTGGTCAGAGTACTGATGTAAAAGCCGTTGTAGATATGCACGTAGGCTGCTTGCCAAACCTGGGCAGCCGCCGGGCCCGGGTACTGAATCTGTAACATCAAAATCGTGAAAAAGCCCGCCAGTACGATGATCAGCAAAACACTATCGAACACGCTGTCTATCGGCATCTGGTCAGCAATGTCTGCGCGCAGTAAATGCAAGAAGCCGGTTTGCAGGGCGAAATACAAAAGGCTAACCCCGGCGGCAATCAGCAGGGCTTTGCCGATTTGCGCTGGACCGGTTTGATGGGCCACGGCATTCCACAACAAGTAGGTCAAGGCCATTTGCAAGATGGCACCCAACAGCACAATGCCCGGCTCTTCCCTAAATGTCAGATCGAACAAGCCGGCACTGCCAACGGTCAAGCCCAAGGCCGCTATGAACGCCAGCAACAGTTCGCCTGGATGGCGACTGTCGCGAATCGGCGGAGCCCAGGCCGCGCGAGCAATGTCCACCACGCTGCCGCTGGATAAAAAGGCGTGCGCCTTGTACAAGGCGTGGGCGACGATATGCAGCATCGCCGAGGAAAATGCGCCGAGCCCACATTGCAACATCATGAAACCCATCTGGCCGACGGTGGAAAAGGCCAGCGATTTTTTGATACTGGTTTGAGTCAGCATCACCAATGAGCCGAAAAGAGCAGTAATGGTGCCGATGACTGCCAGCAAGTGCAGTGCGACGGGCGCCTGCACCAGTATGTGGCTCATGCGTATCACTAGAAATCCGCCGGCATTGATGATGCCGGCATGCATCAACGCCGATACCGGCGTGGGGGTTTCCATGACCTCCGGCAGCCAGCTGTGAAATGGAAACTGCGCCGATTTGATCACAGCGCCAATCACCAGGGCAAAGGCTGCGGCGTTCAACAAGCCGGTGTCCGCAACCGGTCTGTCTGCAAGTGCGAACAATTCCCTGAATTCAAGGGTGCCGAAGACTTGATAAAGCCAAACCCCTGCCAAAATCAGCGCGCAATCGCCTAAGCGGCTGAAGACAAACTTCTTGCGCGCGGCGATACGAGCCCCCTGGCGTTCCGGATAAAACAACAATAATCGGTGCAAACACAGACTGGTGAGAATCCAGGCCAGCACAAATAATATGAAGTGGCCGGCGATGACTAGGGTCATCACTGCCGCGATAGTCCAGGCCAGCCACTTAAAAAAACGGCCCTGACCAGGATCGCCATCCAGGTAATGACGTGAATAGCGGATGACCACGGCGCCTATGAACGCCACCAGCATCAGCATGATGACCGAGAGTCTGTCGATGTATAAGCCGTTATCTGCGACACCAGCAGGTAATGAAACCGGATAGAAAATGCCGATGCCGGAAAGCCCGGCTGTGAGTACCGCCATGATGGATAAAGCGCCGCACAGTTTGCCCATTTGCTGCGGGTGGCGTGTCGCCCAGGCGGAGGACGGAGTGCCGGATAGAAACAACAGCAGCGGAGTCGAAACAGCCAAGTAACTGATCAAGGATGTCATGGCAGCAACTCCTGTCTAATTAGCAATGTGGCGTTGCTGTCAGATTGTTCGATGCATAAGATTGCCCAGCTGATAGTACGGTTCATGAGAATCTCCGAAGTGTTGAGAGTGAGGTCATGCTAGCAATCGGCTATTGATTCATCCAATATATGTATTTAATCTAAATGTTCTTTTTTGTTAATGACTAAATGGCCTCACTGAACTATCACCATCTGCGTTATTTCTGGATGATCGCCAACGAAAACAATTTGACGCGGGCTGCTGAACGCTTACATGTGTCACAGTCGGCGCTGAGTATTCAATTGCGTCAGCTAGAAGAATCGTTTGGGCAAAAGTTGTTCGAGCGTGAGGGCAAACGCCTGCAATTAACCGAAGCCGGACGGATTGCCCTGGATTACGCCAACGCCATTTTTCGGGCTGGCGATGAATTGATCAGCTTGATGCATGGCCGTTCGGCGGGCGAACGGCAGTTATTGCGGATTGGTGCAGTGTCTACGCTGTCGCGTAATTTTCAGCTGGAGTTGGTCCGCTCCTTAGTCCTGCGCAGCGATGTCGAACTGGTGTTGCATTCCGGCAGCCTGCGCGAATTGCTGGCGCAAATGCATACCCACACCATCGATCTGGTGCTGTCCAACCGGCCGGTACCGCGAGATGCGCAAACCAATTGGCATTGCCATCTATTGGATGAACAGCCGGTCAGCTTGGTCGGTAAACCCTGCGCCGACAATCTGCCGTTTCAATTCCCGCAGGATCTGCATGGCAGACCCCTGCTGTTACCGAGCATTGAAAGCGAAATTAGGGCCGCGTTCGATTTCTTGCTGGAACAAGCCGGCGTGAGGCCAATTGTGGTGGCCGAAGTCGATGACATGGCGATGCTGCGCTTGCTGGCGCGCGAGTCCGGCCATTTGACCCTCGTACCGCCGGTGGTTGTGCTGGATGAATTACGCCAAGGTCTGTTGGTGGAGCGCTACCGTATCGCGGATATTCGCGAGCGCTTTTATGCCATCACGCCGAGCCGGCGTTTCCCGAATGCTTTAGTCAAAGATTTGCTGGCCAACTCGTCTGAATCAAGGGTTTCGGACGTTGATCACGTTTCAATAGCTGGCGGCGAGGCTTGAGTCGAATTAACGTGCGTAGCGGGTTTGCATGCCAATTTGCCGAGGCATTTTGGCAATGCGTGAAGTGCGCGAGCAAACCATCAATCTATTAGCGGAATGTTTTGCCTGGGTACTAAGTCTAGTGACTGGGAAAGGCATCGCTCCCATGAAAACGTCTGCACTTGTATCGCTGACAATTTTTTCTGAATGTTGCGGTCTTGTCGCATTCCTGTCTCAAAACAATACACTCAAACTGTGACACATCCCTGAAAGTCCCTGTGTTCCGGGGCTTGCGGGCGCTAAGTTCCGTGGCATTGATATTGCTGTGGGTCAATTGAGAATCACTGGGATTTTCAAGAGGGCGGCAGGCGCGTGCCAAAGCCTATCGCCGATTTTTTGGCAATGTCATTAAGGTGATGAAATGAGTGAAGTGATATGGGTCGGATTGATTATGCTGATTGTGGCTGCCTGTGCATTCGCGCCCTTGGGGTGCATGCTGTCGGCTTATGCAAAGTCCAGTAAATCCAGCGGCACTAGCAAAGCAGTAGGTGATGTCGGTGGTCCGGCGAAGGGACTGCCCGAGGATTCGGTCCTCAAACGGCATTTTTTGACGCAATTGCAAAGCGAGATTGAGGCAACCTTGTTTCCGCGGCCAACCGATTCGATGCTGCAACGGCATTACGATGCCTTGGTGGCGGCCAAGCTGGAAAACCGCTTGCAGATTATCGGAAAATAAGCCCTTGTTGTTGATTTAACTGCAATAACTTTAAATCTTTAAGATATACCCTCTTTGAAAAAGAGGGGGAAGCAGCAAGTCGAAGACTACTCCGGCCCTTAAAATCGTCGCTTCCGCCTTTGCGGGCACGACGACGCCAGGGAAATTAAGGGCCGGGTGAATAACTCAATCGGGATAGGCGCTGATAATGTCGCGCCTATTGTGCCGATACTCATCGTAGCTGCGGTTTTGCTGAACGCCATTGCGTATTTTGCTGGCGTTCTACCAGCCCGATTAGCGAAAATAGACCGCAGATGTGTCGCCTCGTAGCGATTTCCCCGTCACTTAGACCAAGCCTTGCATGCTAAACGCCGCCGATCTCGACACCTTGTTTTTGACCTTTCGCGTCGCCAGTCTGGCTACCTTACTGTTGCTATTGTTGGGTACGCCGCTGGCTTGGAAGTTGGCGCGCAGCCGCTCGCGCTGGAAAGGTGTTATCAATAGCATCGTAGCTCTGCCGCTGGTGCTGCCGCCGACGGTATTGGGCTTTTACTTATTGGTGTTGATGGGGCCGGCTGGGGTGGTAGGGCAATTCACCCAGTGGTTGGGTATAGGCACTTTGCCGTTCAGCTTTGGTGGTTTGGTGGTGGCGTCGGTGTTGTATTCGTTGCCGTTTGTGGTGCAGCCTTTGCAGAACGCCTTCGTGGCAATGGGCGATGCACCGCTGGAAGCTGCCGCGACCTTGGGAGCCGGGCCGCTGGATAGATTTTTCAGCGTGGCGCTGCCTCTGGCGAAGCCGGGTTTTTTAACCGCTGGCGTGTTGGGGTTTACCCATACCGTCGGAGAATTCGGCGTGGTATTGATGGTGGGCGGCAATATTCCCGACAAAACCCGCGTCGTATCCGTGCAAATTTACAATCATGTCGAAGCCTTGGAATACGGGCAGGCGCATTGGCTGGCCGGCGGCTTGCTGATCTTCTCTTTCTTGGTGTTACTGCTGCTGTACAACAGCCAACAAACCCAAACCCTGACGCAATCCTTGAAATGACTATGTCCCAAGTGCCCAGCATTCAGGCCCGCTTGCGCCTGGCTTACGACCAATTTGATTTGGATGTGGATTTGCAATTGCCTGCCAGCGGTGTGACGGTGCTGTTCGGTCACTCCGGTTCCGGTAAGACCACCTTGCTGCGTTGTATCGCCGGGTTGGAACGGCCAACGCAGGGCTTTTTGAAAATCGGCGACACCCTTTGGCAAGATAGCGAGCAAGACTTTTTCCTGCCCACCCATAAACGTAATCTGGCTTATGTGTTTCAAGAGGCCAATCTGTTCCCGCATCTGTCGGTGCGCGGCAATCTGGATTATGCAGTGCGGCGCTTGCGAACCAAAGATAGGGCATTTTCCTTAGAGCAGGCTATCGAATTACTGGCGATAGGGCCGTTGCTGGACCGCTTGCCAGCCCGGCTGTCCGGCGGCGAACGGCAACGCGTAGCCATTGCCAGAGCCTTGGCCGCCAGTCCGGATGTGTTGTTGATGGACGAGCCGCTGGCCTCGCTGGACGAGCAACGCAAGCAGGACATCCTGCCGTATTTGACCGGCTTGCATCAGAATCTGCAAATCCCGATTCTGTACGTCACCCACTCCTTGCAGGAGGTCAATCAACTCGCGGACCACCTGCTGGTGATGGCCGCCGGTAAGGCCTTAGCCTGCGGGCCGCTGGCGGAAACCCTGACGCGGCTGGATGGGCCTATGGCTTTGGATCGGCAAGCGGCCAGCGTCTGGCAGGGTAAGTTGATCAGCCACGAAGCCGAGTATCATCTCAGCCATGCCGAATTCGCCGGTGGCAGCCTGAGTTTGCCGTATTTGGATATGCCGATTGGTAGCTCGGTGAGAATCAGAATTTACGCCCGCGACGTCAGTATTACCTTGCAACCGCCGGAAGCTTCCAGCATCTTGAATATTTTATCGGCCCAGGTTTTGGCGCTTAGCGAAATGGGGCAGGGCCAAACCGTGGTGCAACTGGCAGTCGGCGACGAGGTGCTACTGGCGCATATCACCCAAAAATCGGCGATGTTGTTAAACGTGCAGCCCGGCATGGCCGTCTATGTGCAAATCAAGGGTACTTCCATCGTTCGGTAAGCATTTCCGCTCACTTTTACGGTCCGGCGTTTGGCCGCGCTGATTTGTTCATCACCGTCATTCCCGTCCGAATCGGAACCCGGAACATTCAAAGTTCAGGAGCTTCGCTTTCGCAGAGATGGCGCTGCAACCAGCGTTGCCTTAGCGCGGAGCCGATTACTTGTCGCTGGCGCGCAATTTTGCCGCATGAAATGTGATAGCCCTCAAAAAACGCAATGAATTTTTCGATGTTGGCGCATTGCAGACCCTTTATCGGCATTTAGCGACTATCTTGTAAACGGTTTGCCGGAGCGGGTATCGCTGGATGGATAGCCGACGGCCCCCCGCGTCAAAATAGTTGTCACCTCAAAATAATAAAAAAAATGAAAGCAAAGATATGGCTTGATGGTCGGTATCAAATACAAGCGACGAATCGATTAAACCTGTTCCTGTTCGGTATGGCGCTTAACGTCAATATCTTCGGTAGCGCGGTGGCAGATAACGCGCCGGATATCGAAGCTTTTTCCATCAACGAACTGATGCAAATGGAAGTGTCGTCGGCTTCCAGAAAGTCGCAGACCGTATCCGATACCGCGGCGGCGGCGTTCGTGATCAGTCAGGAAGACATTCGCCGTTCCGGTGCCACCAGTATTCCCGATGCACTTCGCCTGGCGCCCGGCCTTGAGGTAGCGCAAATCAACGCCAGTGTCTGGGCGGTTACCGCGCGCGGCTTCAATAGCCGTTATGCCAATAAATTGCTGGTACTGATGGATGGTCGTAGCGTTTATACGCCGCTGTTTTCCGGGGTATTCTGGGATTTACAGGATACGCTGATGGAAGACATCGAGCGTATCGAAGTAATCCGTGGGCCGGGCGCGGTGATGTGGGGCGCCAATGCGGTAAACGGTGTGATCAATATCATTACGAAGAAGGCCAAGGACACCCAAGGTAATCTGTTCGTGGCCGGCGGCGGCAACCAGGAGCGCGGCTTCGCCGGTTATCGGCACGGTGGTCGTATCGGCGACGACGGTAGTTACCGGGTGTATGCCAAAACCTTTGAGCGCGATACCTTTGTTAACGCAAGCGGAGAAAGGCTGCACGACGACTGGCGCTCGGTGCAGGGCGGTTTTCGCATCGACGACCGCATCTCCAATGACAGCCGTTACACCGTGCAAGGCGATGTTTACCGCAAGACCATAGGTAATACCGTGGTACCGCAAACCGTGTTGCCGCCGTTTAACCGCGAGTTCAATTTCGACGACCATGCCGATGGCGCCAACCTGCTGGCGCGTTGGGAAGGCAATTTCAGCGACGGTTCTGAATTCATGCTGCAAGGCTATTATGACCGGGTCGCTTTCAGCGCCGCAGCGCTGTCCGACAGTCAAGATATGTTGGATATCGATTTTCAGCATCGCCTGCATCCCAATGCCGACCACGATTTGATGTGGGGCGCCAGTTACCGGTTTATTCACAGTACCACGGTCAATACCTCGGCTATCGCCTTTACGCCCAACAGCTTGGGTTACCACAACGGCAGCGTCTTCGTGCAGGACGATATCACGTTGATAGACAACACCCTGCGCTTGACGCTGGGCACCAAGCTGGAAGAAAGCCATTTCGGTAATACTCAAGTGCAGCCTAATGCCCGGTTAATGTGGACACCGGACCAAGTGCATTCGGTATGGGCCTCGGTTTCTAGGGCGTCGCGGACACCGGCGCGCGGCGAAGCCCAGGCCAATGTGGGGCTGGGCGGCGTGCCGACCGGTTTGCCGGCGCCTTTCGATCAGATTCAAGTCATCGCTCAGCCCAACCCCAATCTCCGCGCCGAAAAAATCTTCGCCGCCGAAATCGGTTACCGCACTCAGTGGACCGAAAAATTCTCCACCGATATTACCGCCTTCAGCAACCATTACAGCGATTTGGTGCTATTCCGCCGCGGGGAGTTGGTAGGGCTCACCCAGTCGTTGATCTGGAGTAACGCTCAGCAAGATTTCACCACGCGCGGCATCGAGATCGCCAGTGAATGGCATGTGTTGGATTGGATGCGCTTCAGCGGCAATTACAGTCATCTGAAAATGGAAATCCCCCAGGATCCGCTCAATCCGGATATTGCCGGCCTGAGCCCACGCCATCGCGGCTCCTTACGCTGGCAGATGGATTTGCCGGAAAAAATCAAGCTCGACTTTACCCTGCGCCACGTTGGCCGCTTGCATTCCACCAGCCAGGCGGTGCCGGCCTACACCACCTTTGATGCCAGACTGGCTTACGAACCCTATAACGGCGTGGAGTTCGCCGTCATCGCCCAAAATCTGTTCTCGCCCAGCCATCCCGAATATAAAGATTCATCCGCGCTGTCCTTGCCGAGTAGTGCTGTGGAAGTGCCGCGCTCGATCTACGGCAAACTCAGCTGGCGCTTTTGATTTTTCAACCCGTAAAGAGTATCGACCATGCGTAAGCTCTGGAAAAAATTGCCCTGGATTATTGCCGGGATTGTGTTGATTGTC
>Ga0123398_1054919_pt1 | contig 28540 bp, 31 predicted proteins | sample T5LHNO3metaT_FD_89926 | JGI IMG/M metagenome (GOLD analysis project Ga0123398, IMG submission 89926) | Methane-oxidizing artificial microbial communities from Washington, USA to study methane cycling - T5-LHNO3 metaT (Metagenome... | ecosystem: Engineered > Modeled > Simulated communities...
CCCAGGTAGGGGGCTTCTTGTGTATTACTCGTATCCCATACGGGACAGTGCTTGTTCGTGCGATGTGCAGTCATCAATACGACACAGCGGCGTTAGACCGTTGGCCGGGTCGAAGTCAGCGTCTAGGACAACCGCGTTCTCATCGGCGAGAAAGACGTCGACCGTCTTCGGTAGGTGCAACTGGCTTACTGGAACGTTGATCAGGGTGGCTAGTGATTCAGCCGAGGCAACCGTGATCAGTAGGTACCAGGTAGTGTCACCGTCTGTGCATCGGTAGTGGTTGGTCTTCGGGCAGAACTGCGGCAGGAACTCTGAGATCAATTCAGCTGTATGCATACTCACGCCTTCCAGAACACCCATAGGACGCCGGTAGCGCCGAAGCTACCCGAACCACCACTACCCTGACTGCCGGTGTTGTAACCGGCACCTCCACCGCCGCCACCGCCGCCGCCACCGGGGTAACCACCGTTGGAGCCGTTGGCGCCCTTAGCTTGTACCAAGGTGCCCGTGGGGTTACCCCCGCCGCCACCTCCGCCGCCACCGCCGCCACACTTGGTTTCGATGCCAGCGGACAAAGTGTCCCCAACGGTTCCGACAGTTGCGGGTAGTACGTAGGGACTACCCCCGGTTCCACCCGCGGCCACCGCAGACGAACCACCGGTCTCACCCACGGTTCCGTAGTTGGCGGACGTACCGTTCTTGTAACCGCCTCTGCCACCGTCTCCACCACTACCCGGCGTGGATGATGTGGCTATGTAACCAAACTCCCCTTGGATACCACCGCCCCCCGGAACGGTCGTCGTGTACGAGCCAAACGACGTGTCGTTACCGGCTGTACCGATAGTGACCGATACGGGCCACGTGATGCTGGCAGGGTCTAGGTTCACCTTCAAGTACCCACCGTTGACACCACCCAAGCCAGGGGCGCCGCCTTGTGTGGTGGTACCACTAGAACCACCCGCGCCGTTGCGGCCACCACCGATCGCGATAATCACGAGTTCGCTGAGGGTTGTAGACGGTTTGGCGTAGGACTGCGAGGACGTGATCGTGTCCACGGTGTAACCGTTTATGACGGTTTGCTTGATCGTCTCTATCGTGTACTGAACGTCGGCAGGTGCACCCCCGCCAGACGTTCCGCCGAACCATCCGTTGACGATGGCCTGTCCCGTCGCGAGGAGGTCGTTACCTATGCCGACCACGTCATTACCCAGGTCGACCAAACCTTCAACAGCGGTCTTGGCAACTGTCCCAGTTAGGGAGCCAGCGTCCAGGGTACCGTCATCAGCGTTGAGCGCCTGCGTCTTACCCGTTAGCGCGTTCCACCAGTCTTGCAGCATCGCCAGCGCACCGTTGATCGGTGCGGTGAACGCGCCGCTGATGATGTCGAGGATCTGATTCAGAACCGACATGATGTACGGAATCGAGTTCAGCGGGTTGAGCATGTTGATGAAATCTTGGACAAGCTCACCGAAGTTGTCGGATGCCCCACCGGTTACCTGTCGGAGGAACCCGAGGAAATCCCCGACTAGCAACAGCTTTCCGAGACCGGTAAACCAGTTGATGATCGTTTGTACCGCTGTAGGAACGTCTTTGAACATACCGGCAGTAGCGCCGGGGATGGCGGGCATGAACTGCTTAAGTACCTCTAGGGGCATCTTGAGCAGGTTCGCGGCTAAGGCACCGAGTTGGTCCACGAACGAAACGATCGGCATGTACAGCGCTTTGGCTGCGGCTTCCGTCATGTCCTGGCCGAAGTTGAACCCGCTGCCGTTGGCGTTGTTCCCGCCGATTACGTAAGCGCCATCGGGGGCGGGCTGGTTCGGAGTTGTCACCTGTGCCCCCTAATCAGTCGTAGGCGGTCACCTTCGATCCGGTCTTCACGTTCTTGCTGAACGTCCTTGCGAAGATCGGAGATGTCCCGCTCCATGTTTGAGAACCCGGTCTCGACAGCCTTTGTGAGCCGGTCTATGTCGGCTCGTAGGTTGGTACCGTGGTCGTTCTTGACTTCGTGTTTGATAGTCTTCAGATCCCGGTTCTGCTTTCGCAGGTTCAACCACACCGGCAGAACCGCCGCCAGTAGCCCAGAGATACTGAGACCAAACAGGACAACGACATCCATCCAATCGTCCGGGTTGAACGGAGTGATGTTCACTTCGGTGTGACGTGTCTACGAATCCACAATCCCAGGATGATCGGACCGACCACGCCGTACACGGCCATGATGGCTTCAATCGCGGCCTGGTCCAGAACCTGCTTACCCACGATCACGGCAATCAGGTTCGCGACTGCGAACAGACCGGCACGAACCACAACGGGTTCTGTTGCCTTCTTCACGATCTCCTCGAACGTGTCGTCGTCATCTACGACAAGACCGCCCGTGTCCATGGGGTCGTTCTCAGCCATTGTCCGGCTCCTCTCGATTAAGTTCTTGTGCAACATCTCTGCGGGGTAGAGGCCCCGGAAGACGACCGTCCCGCTCGAATTGCTGGAGCATGACGTCGCTCTCTTGGATGGTCATTTCGCGTGTGTCCGGGAGGACCACGGGCGGTGGGCTGGCCGTGCCGACAGGTACCCACCGGGCGGCGTTGTTGTAGATGTGGCTAGGGCCACGGAACGCGCCTTGAAGTTCTATCGTCTGCTCGGGGAGCTGGCTGACGTTGATGTTGCCGTTGTCGTCAGCCAGCCCTTCCAAGTAGTCGCGATGCCTAAACCCGCACTCCCACAGATGCTTAGACCACTGCCTAAGGAAACCGGGGTGCGTCACCGCACCGATACCGGCGAACGTCGGCATATTCCGCAGAGCCCAGAGGAAGTGCTCCTCCGGGTTGTCAGGGTCGGCCTCTTGCTGTGTAGGGATGCCGGGTTTGAAGGTCATGGCGGGCCTTTCGTAGGGAATCCTTTACACAAAGGGTTCTTGTGTAGAGGTTTTGGTACGCGGTTACAGAACGCCGAGATCACCCAGCGACGAGTTAAGGTCGCGGATCATCTCGAACGTCTTGAGCATCGGATCTTGCGGTTCGCGGTAGCCGACATCGGCAGTCCAGCCTTCGTCCCCGTCCTTACCCCACGCGTACGTCAGCTTGCTAACGCGTTCTACGAAGATCGTGTACGGGTCAGGGAAACCGAGAACCGTTGTACCAATACGGTCTCCGAGCCAGAAGTGGCCGTATCCGGGTGCACCGATGTAGTACGGGGCAGCGTCCGAGATCTTTATCGTGTGTGACGTATGAGCCCTGGTTGCCCAGATCTTTGCCCGGATCGCCATGATCGCGGAGAGCGTGAACGCCTTGTCGGCACCGTCCGCCCAACCCTCGTAGTAGTGGAAGTCACCCAGGCCGGTGATGGCATTCTCAAGACCCGGAAGGGGTAGTGAGAGTTCCATCGCCCGGAGGGTGGGAACCTCCATGAACGCGAGGATCGTGTTTGAGTAGATCGGGTTGGCGATTGCGTCTATAGCACCACCGATAGGCGGAAGCTGTACTTCGATGGCAGCCGAGATATGCGCCGCGAGTAGGTCTCCGCCCATCTGTATAACCGCCGAGATCGCCTCGTTAACGCCGGGCATAGACTGCCCACCGGTTAGGAACGACGTGTCGGTGGCTTCGTAGTACTTGAACTCCGAGGACTTGATACCGGTCAGCGGACCCTCTTGGAACACCACGTGTGGGGCCTTCGGGTTGGTGCCGAGGAACCACGGGACGTAGTACTCGCCGGGGTAGGTCGGGTCACCGTGGTAGACCTCTACACCTTCGGTCGTTCCGTCAGATGCGATGTTGACGATCGCACGGACCAAACCGACGAGGATCGAACCGCCGAAAGCGGTTTCGGTACCCCAGCCGGATTTGTCTTCGATGTCCCAGACAAGGCAGCCGTTGCGGAGCGGGAAGGTGGTTTCGTTGAGAACGCCGCCGTACTTGTGCGCGAACGGATGTGGGTCTTCGCCCTTGAGGTAGCGACGAGGAACCCAAGACAACTGGGCGTCGTCCATGACTCGCTTGGCTACGTCGAACATCGACTTGAACCGAGAGAAGACGATAGCTATGTTGGAGTTGTCGTCCAGGATGTCCAACGGGGAACAGATGTTCCGCCAGTTCGACGGCAGGAACGACAGGCCCATCCACTCTGTTGGATCGAGTGGGTTGTCAGGCAGAGTGAGCCACGACGTCTCCAACCGGAATAGGTTGACGAACAACGTGACCAACAGGCACCACTTGGCGGGTCCGAAGATAACCCACATCTTCGGGAACTGGAACTCGGGGCGTAGGAACGGGTTAGCCCAGCAGTACATGTGCTTGAGTTCTTCGATGTCGTGAAGGAACGTGATCTCTAGGTAGCAGTCGCCAGACTCTTCACGGACAACGCGGTAGGACTCCATACGACCGGACCAACGGGCACCCTGCTTATCGAAGGTGACGTGGACGTTGCGCTTCTGGCGCCCCTTGAAGTCCATTACCCACTTAGCGAGGTAGTGGTCTAGGGACAGCTGCAAAGACGCTGTGCCGGTGTCGTTGTCGATAAACTCGAACTGGCCTCTACGCTCCCCTGCGACTACACCACGGAGGTTGTAGTCGCCGTCCCAGAGACGGGTGAGGACCGGCTTTAGGCGTTGCTTCTCGCGCCAGCGGCGGGACTCCATGACCCGGTCCCACAGGAATTGTGCATCCTCCTTGGATCGGATCGACACGAGCTACTCCAATCCCCAAGGGCGCGACCACGGGCGGGGTACGCGAAGCTGCACCATCTGGCCCGGCCTGGCTCCCGACACAGTGATCTCGAATGTGGCGGTCTTTGTCCACGGCGGAATCGAGTTTCGGAACCGAACGCCGTTCATCCGTTGCCACACAGGTGATCCGTTAAGCGCGGTGATCTGTTCGACCCGTGGGTCTGTATCGATCGCGCAGTCTTCGGCACCAGCGGTGTACCCCGTGTTGGACTCGAACACCTGCACGTAAGCCGTTGTAGGGCTGAACGAAGACGAACCGGTCATCAACTTCACGGGTGTACCCGCGAGATCTCCGGTGAAAGCCACGGTGTACGGACGAGTCCCAACCAGGAACGCCGGTCCACCGTCGACTACGACGTTGCCCGCTCCGATAGCGGGTAATGCCTCTAGCGCCGCTTGAACCGTTGCGGCAGAAGCGGTGCGGGATATGTTCACGGTTGACTGACCGTTGTAAGTCAGATTCCATGTGCCCGACGTCGGCTTACCGACGATGTTCACCACCTGCACAGAAGCGAACCGCATGCCCCCTATCAGCGAGGGCAGTCGCAACCTGCGATTAGCGAACTCGGGATCATCGAACGAGTAGTCCGGGATTGTCCAGATAGTCGCGGGGGAGGTGGGTGCACCGAGCCATGGGAGAAACGGGATGTACGGCTCTGACGGGGGAAGCTCGGAGCCGGGTACTGACCATTTCGGGAATACTGTTTGGTCCGTTGGATTTAGGCCATGCTGCGGATCACCGTTCGCGATCTCGATGTACAGCGTTTCCTTGGGGAGTTCAGCCAGCGGCCACGGGAACGGCAGATCCATAAGGATCGGGTTAAACGTAGTGTCCTTCTGACACTCCGCCTCCCACGTCGCCTCTTCGCCATACCAGAACGGGTCGCCTGCGATAACCGTCATCTTGACGAGGTTCATCGTGTTGCCGTGGGGGTCGGTGCGTAGATCGACCTCCATCGCTTCCCCGAGACGACACTTCAACGTCCGACGACCGGAATCCTCTGTGGTTATGTGGATGTAGGTGTCTTTGTCGTAGTCCCACATCTTCCGCCACTCGGAGTCACGGGACTGCCACGAGTTCTCACCGTGCTCGTCATCGTTCAGTATCCAGATACCGAACGTCATGTCGCGGCGCAGGATTCGGTGGTTTAGGTACCGGGCGCCGGGGTAGTTCCCCGGCTCCTCGTATACAACCTTCACGGGCGGATCAAAGAACCCTTGAATATCGGTGGCTAGGTGCATACCCCGATCGCCCTCTTGCGGTCCTGCGATGGTGGCCCATTGACCGTTGCAACCTTCGATCTCAATGACGGTTTCTGCGATCAACGTTCACCACCTATCCGCGACCCACAATTCCGAGCGCTTGTCTGTTCAATTGGTTGTTCTTGACCGCGATCGTGTCGTCCACGTTCGACGTGTTGAAGATCTGCGTTAATCCGTTGCCTAACATCTGCTTTCCGAACTGGAGGCCCTGGTCCAGCGCGGCGGTTAGTGCACCGCCGCCGATACCGAGGTCTGACATCAGTTGCTTGCCGTTGGCTTCTCCGAATCCCCACGCAGCGTCAAGACCCTTCTGTCCCAACCCCGGAAGGTCGATACCGAACTGGTCCTTGACGCTCTTGGCGATGTCGGTGGCTACGTTGGTGATCTTCTCTTTCTGCGCCTCTAGGCCATCAGCGAAACCCTGACCGGTGTTCTGGCCCAACTCGTTCATAACCCGCGAGGGGGAGTGGATACCCAGGAACCCGGCAACAGCGTTCTTCACCGCGCCTGCAAGCTCTTTCGCCTTGGCTACAGCCGCCGTGATCATGTTCCCGATACCGGCGATGAGACCTCGAACGATGTTTTCCCCCGCAGAGACCAACCACGACCCCGCGTCAGCGAAGAACGATTGGATCTTTCCGGGCCACGAGCCGACCTCGGCCATGATCTGGGAGCCCGCGTCCGCGATGCTAGCGTTAACCTGGTAGAAGCCCTGGACGATTCCGTTCCAAGCACTCGAAAATGCGGACACAATGGACGATCCCAGGTTGGCGAAGAACGATACTGAGCCCTGGAAGAATCCAAGGACGGCATTCCACGAATCCTTCAAGCCCTGCCAAACACTTGACCACGGAACAGAATTGAACATCTCGGTGATCTTGTTTCCGAGCCAAGCAGGGTCGAAAGCTTGTAGGAACCCGTTCTTGAACCCGTCCCAAGCCTTCTGACCTGTAGACCCGCCATCCTGTCCTTCGCCCGGCGCTTTGAAGTTGCTACCGGTCTTGTCCTGACCCGTCAGGTTGGACAATGCCCCGGCAGCCTTTATGAGGGGCGCAGCAGTCTTCATCAACTGCTCTAGCCGCGTAAACGTTTTGTCCAATATCGGCCACAAGCCGTCGATAGCAGTCTTCAAATCGTTGATGAACGATATGACTTTCTTAGGGTTTTCGGGATTGGAGATCCAATCGAACCCCTTCAGGAACAGGTCTCCGATGGCGCCACCGGCAGCCTTCAGCGAGTCGCCTAGGCCCTTCATGGCTTTGTCGAACTGGGACAGGCCGTCCGGGCCTTTAGCTGTTATTTTGTCGACCCAGGTAAGCACCTTGCCTGCCCAGTTGTTGAACGACTGCGCTAGTCCGGGGAGTTTCTTCGAGAACTCGGTGCTCAGCGTCAGCATCGCGGCGGTGAAGTCGCGGATACCGGGACCAGCTTGGCCTAGCGCGTCACCGATGTTTCGGAACATCGTCTTGATCTGGTCCAGGCCCTTGGCCGAGGTGATGGCGCTGACGAACCCATCGGTCATACCGACGAGGCCTTGGGCTATGGCTCCGAATCCCTCTTGTAGAGCCGGGATTATCGCCAATAGCTTATTGAAGACGGGGGTTAGGCCGGTCTCGAATACTTTGGATACCGAGTCTTGTATCTTGGCCAGTTGCTCACCGGCCTTCAGCTTGCCCTTCTTGTCGAAGACCGCCCATCCCGAGTTGACCAGGGCTTGCTTGATGCCCTGCATACCCATCAACACCGCGCCCAGTGGTGCGATGACAGCACTCAGGATGCCCGGAAGTGCCACCAGCGCACCGGACATAAGTCCGATGGCGGGTACGGCTAGCGACGCGGCGGCGGCGATCGCAACGATCGAGACACCGAAGGGCCTTGCGGTGGCGATGGACTTACCCATCGACTGCGTCATTTCGGATATGGACGCACCCAGGGTGCTGAAGATGCCACCGTTGCCGCCCGCCCTTTGGAGCGCGAACATCTCCGCACGTGCGCGGGATGTGTCGGCGTGTACCTGTACGTGAGCGTCGAAGCCTTTGGTAGCGGCGTTTACCTTCTGCCGGAAGCCATCTAGGTCGGGGTCGATATTGACCTTGGCTTCCAGACCCTTGGTTATAGCCTCAAGCTGGCGCTTAAGTTCGCGACGGAAGCCATCTGTATCGGGTACGACCCGGATGGAGATTCGACCGACTTCGCGGCCACCTGCTCCTGCCATTACGACGCCTTCCTCTTCTTAGCTTCCGCGAGATGTTGTTTCGCGATGAACGCGAAAGAACCCGGAGGCTCTAGGCGCTTCTCGGGACGTTGTTGCTTGGCCTTCGGTAACGGGAAGGGCTTCGGGAATGGCGGGCGGTTCTTAGAGTTGGCAGCGGTGTTTATCCACTGAATGGCTCGTAGAGTTTCAAGTCGATACACGGACATATACCGGTCCAGGGTCCAACGTCTAAGGTGTTGTCCCCCACGACAAGACGCGGCGTACCGGGTCTCTTCGTCCAGACCGGCAATAAGTACTAGAAGCCAACGAGGGGTCACGCCGGAATCCGGGACCATAACGTCCCGGATATCCACGCCGTACGTGTCCTTCAAGTCGGCAGCGATCCACTGCCCGTGTTCGTCTATCAGCTCTCCGAGCTGGAGGCTTCCCCCGCTTGTGTGGACTCCATCCACCGGTTGAAGATCTCCATGATGATCATTGGATCACCGCCGATAGCCTCGGCTAGAAGCTCTGGTTTATCCGCTGCGAGACCAAGAATCTTCTCTTGTATTTCGTTGACGGTGTCGAGATCCTCTTCGGACATCTCGGCGCCTTCATCTGTCGACTCAGTAAGGGACTGAATCTGTTTGATCAGGGATAGAGCTTCCTTGCGGGGTCCGGGTTTGATGCGAAGCACGTTACGGAGGGTTACAACATCTCCACCCCCCAGATCAAGCGCTACCGGGGCGTACTTCTCGTCTGCATCCGCAACCATGTCAGCAAGAGTGAAAGTGTTAGTCATAGCGGGCCTTTCAAGTATTTTGGCGGGCCTATAGAAGAGGGGAGGGACCCGGCCCGCCTAGGTAGGTCCCTCCCCGGTCAGACGACACACTGTGGTGTGTCAAGTCCTTAATCCAGGAAAACCCCGGAGATCCAATCGAATAGGCGGCGAGCGCCCATCTTCAGGAACGTGAATCGAACTGGGAATCCGGTGAATCCGTCTACGCTCATGTCGATAGAGTCGTCACCACGGATTGACGCCTTCGGGGCGTGGAATCCGATCGATGCCTGACCATCAACGATGACCATGAGAACAGCCTTCTCAACGGGTGTGAACGATCCGTCCACACCGAATACCCCTGCGGTACTGGCTGCGTCGGGGCCGTAGAACAGTTCCAGGTTCTTCTTGTCGAACTGTTCGAGCTTCACCGTCACGAAGTCGACTCGGGGGTCGCCCGATAGCGTTTCGCGAAGCGCCTTGTTCTGCCAGGTGCCCTTGACCTCGGTGTCGCCGCCGTCCTTGCCAAACTCCGGGAGATCATCCCGAGAGGTGTGGCCGGTCATAACCCAGCCGTTGGCTGCGGTGACAGCGGTAACCGTGGCGGTAGAAGCGGTTAGTGTGAGAGTCTGTCCCAGCTTGGCGCCAACCCACGTGACATTCAATCCGTCTGCCAGAGTGTCTGTGGGATCAGTAGACCCGACCACCAGCACGTTACCTACACCCACCGTGGACAATCCCTCTAGCGCCGTCTGAACGGCTGCGGCTGTGGATGTAGTGGGTAGGGACGCGGTGACCTGCGCCCCTACTGTCAGAGTGGAGGCTGTAGATGCCTCTACCTTCTGGGTCTGAGCACCGAAGGTGACCGGGTCGAACGCGTCGATCTCGGCAGGGCTGGGTGCTGCCGCACCCACGGAGTTGGTGTAGACGTAGCCTACGGCAGCTGTGATAACGGCGTCATCATCAAGAGCCATTGTTTCCTCAATTTCTAAGTGGCCGTAGGCCGAATTGGATTAGCCCTTGGACGCGCCAGGTGTCCGTCATCGGAGAGTCAAACTGGGTGGCGCCCATGGTTTCTTTGATCGAATGCAGGTACCCGTGGGCTGTCTGGGTCTGCTTCTGCACGGCGTCATAGAGGACATCGAGTACGGCCTCATACAGCTCGTGCGTCTCGTCCACCCCGACGTTCCCGTATACCGTCAGCTCAACTACCGGTAACCCCAACTTGTTTGGGTGTGTACCGTGGCGAGCGCCGCCTATACGGCGAACGTTGATGAGGGGGAAGGTGCGGAAGTCGACGTTGGGTACCCATGAATCGATCAGGGCATCCGGGAATGCGGTCTTTAAAAGCTCTATTACGACGTCTTGTACTAGTGGTAGCGAGGGCATTACTTACGCCCCCGTCTGGGTCCTGACTTGGGTGCGGCGTCTAGGCCAGCACCGGTAGACAGGATGTACAGACCCGGAACGTACTGGGGGTGATCCTTGTCTTTGTACTTACCCTCTACCCAGTGACCGAACTCAATAGACAACGCGGCCTCGTCAACTAGGTTCACGAACCAGTCGACGTCGCCTTCGGTGCGGGTGATGTGCGCGGCGCCTGTGTCGTGGTGCATCGCCAACCGACGTTCGGCGTTCTTTTCCACTCTGCGGGCTGCGTCACCTACCTCGGAGTGAACACCTTCGAGGTGTGAGACCACACGGTTCATATCCTTTTCACCGATGAGTCTTACGGACATCAAGACCTCTGCATCAAATACTCGATGTGAGCTGTACGAGGTGATCCCATGTACCTCTGGGGGATTCCGAAGATCCCGTACTTCTTGCCCTCCCAGTAGATCTGGGATTGCATGCCCAAGATCCCGTGTTCGTTGTCGAACGACCGAGGGAACCGGATGCGGTAGAAGACTTCTGACTCAAACCCTTCGTTGTCCTGCTCGGCACGTCGGGCCGAAGTTCCAGACGAGGAGGCAACCTGGATACGGGCGGGTGTTTCGATACCCGTGTCGGATGCCTTAGTGGTTGTGTTCTGGTGCCGGTTGACTACATCGACTTGCGGGTGGACAACGACTTCCGCGTTCATCACTTCTAGCTGGCTCATAGGTCGTACCAGAACTCGGGGGAGGGCCGACCGAACATCTCGGGGTTTGACCACGGGGTGGGCAGCTTCGGGGCTATCAAGAACACCGCTGAACCCACGCCGAGTAGTGCCCACTCGTTGTCTAGGATTTCCAGCTCACCTGTGGCTGTCTTCCAGTTGATCTGATATGAGTAGTTCCCGTCAGTTTCTCCGGTGTACGCGTTCGGGTTTCGCACCAATCGAACGACCGCGTTGGCCTCGATCATCTTGACTATCTCGACGTCGATTGTTTCGTCATCGATAAGGTCGTCCAGATCGGGCACACGGGCTCTAATAAGAAGCTCCGCGTCGTTCAGACGTGTGTTGACTAACGTCGCCTCTTCGTCGCTTAGCTCCCGTCCCAGACGATTTGATACGTCAGTACTGTTGGCGTATGCCATATCTCACCTCAATTCGGGGAGCCCCCGCAGGGAGCCCGAAGGCTCCCCTTGGGGGTATCGACTAGACCAGTACGACGCTGGTGCTACCACCGGTCAGGCCGGTGCCGTCGATAGACAACAGACCCGGAACGGTCACGGTGTAAGGGCCACCGTTGGAACCGGTTACGGTCACGTTGTCGGTGGTGTAACCGTCGTCCAGCGCGACGATCGCGGACTTCACAGCGGAATTCGCTGCGTTGTACGCAATGTTGGCCGTGGTCTTACCGTTCAGCGTCAGGGTGAAGTTGCCCGAAGACGGGCTACCCAGCGTCACGGTGTAGGTCGAAGGACCGTGCGTGAACTTGACGAACGCTTCCTTGTCGCCGAGCACCCAGCCGAAGGTGACTTCGATCAGGATGGCGAGCTGGTTGGTCTGCCACATCGAGTACGTGTTCGTACCGTCAGAGATAGACGCGGTATCGGTCATCTTCACGCGGATCTGGTCAGCGAACCCGTAGCGCAGCTGCGAGTAATCGCCACCGAAGACGCGGATACCGGAGTCGGTAGCCGCACCCAGATCGCCACCAACAGCGCGCCCGAACTGCGCCGGGAGACCCAAGACGTCGCCGCCTCGGGCTGCCAGGTTGATTCGGGCCGGATCGATGTTGCCGTTGTTGTCGCGCCAGGCGCCTTCACGGACCAGGGTCGAACGGTACCGGGGGTCAACCGCCCAGCCGTCGAACTCGTTGTTCGAGTTCGCGCTCACCAGGTCGTAGCCGTCGATAAGACCGCTGTAGACGTCGCCCGCCGTCAGGTTCTTGACGTTGGTGGTGTTGGCGATGACGTTGGCGGTGTCGATGCCCTGTAGAGCCGAACCGGTCAACGGGCTCTTACCGTGGAACACGGCGAGGTCGATACCACGACCGATCGCGTACGCGAGGTCACCCTGGAGCTGGGTGTACAGGCCCTTGGGGTTAGTCCGCGCGAACTCTTCCGAGACGGTAACGATGGTCGCCAGCTTGATCGGCGCGAACGACCGGGTGTCCCAGGCCGTACCGCTCAGGGGCTTGACGCCACCTTCTCGCTGCTCGTTGGAAGTACCGACGCCGACCTGACCGACCTCGGGACGCTTGACGGTCGTCGGAATTACGGTGTCGCCGTAGCCAACCGGGATGGTCTGACCCATCTTCAGGACAAGCGAGGTTTCCTGCGCCTTGTCGAAGATGGGACCAACCAGTTCCTTAGGAAGAAGATCCGAAGGGACGTGGGCCAACCGGCCCTGGTGGTTGACGTCTGGCGTATTCGGTGCCAGCTCGTTCAAAGTAGCCACAGGGGCTCCTTACTTGGTTAGTTGGTTAGTCATGAATGCGCCGAACTGCGCGCCGACGTCCTGCGCCAGCTGGTCCCCGGACTGGCCTTGAGACCGGTCGTAGGCGGGCGATGCGCTCGTCTGAATTGCAAAGAGCGACGTCAGTTCTGCTGCATGTTTTGTCAGGTCGTCTTCCGAAACCCCTTGCAACGTCTTCGCAAAAGAGAAGTACTTCTTGTTGTCTTCAGGGGCGAGTGCCTTTACAGCCGTAACCAACTTGTCGAAGTCGGTTTGAATCGAGGCACTAGCGCTGACCGCCTGGGTCTTTTCGGCAGTGAGAGAAGCAACTTGCTCCTGTGCTGCCGAAAGTGCTGTCTTGGCCTCTCGGAGTTGGACGCGGGTGTTGGCCGCTTCCTGGTTGGCAGATGTGATCTGCTGACGTGCCCAGTCGGGAAGCTCGTCTTCTTTAGACGACTTCTGAACGGGCGGTGTCGGCTTCGGTGCCTCGGGGGTGGGGGCTTCCGGGCTCGGAGTGACGGTTTCTGACATGTAAGTGCCTCCTGGGCATGAAAAAAGCGCCCACCTGGGGCGCTTGGATGTGACGGGCCGACGAAGTGCTAGGCGACGAACGCGAAGTCTTCGGCTTTGATATCGCCGCGAGATAGCTTGCGGCGCAGGGCGTTAATCACGTCGTCGTTCAACGTGATCGGTTTACCCTTGTTCTTCCCTGACGTGTACACACGACCGGGCTGTTCTTCTCGGAGCTTTAGGGCTTCGTCTGTAGCTTCTGCCCAAGCCTTTTCGGCTTTTCGCTGAGCAGACTTTCCGGCCCAAAGCTCTTTCTTGAATACCGGTACGACCTTGCAGTCACATCCGGTATGCCACTGCTCCATGTAGTCGGAGATGTCTTCCCCGTTCAGGTGCATCTCCACGGCGCTCAGGTGATCCAGGTCCAAACCCGCTGTAACAGCGTCCATGTAGACCGGACCACGGGATATCAGCATCAGGCACCAGGCGCAGGTCTCACGACCCGTGGCGACACGCGCCCAACCCTGTACACGCTTGGACTTGCTGCGTAGGTTTTCCTCCGCAACATCCACATCAGATTCGACGGCTTGGATTATCTGGCGTCGGGCTCCGTTCTCAACAGAACGGACCGCACGTAACGCCATGTGCTCCACCGCATCGCGGCTAGATCGAATCTCCATCAGATCCTGCCGCACCGGCTCCATGTCGAATACAAAGTCTGAAAACTCGTAGTTCTCGATGAACCGATCGTGGCGAGGAAGATCCGGGAAGTGAACCGAGCGCTGGTAGTCGTAGAACTCTCGACCTAGTACTGCTGCGTCCCAACGGCCTTGTTGTACAACCGGGAACAACAACTGAAGAGACCTAGTCCAGTGGGTCAGGGAAAGCGATTGTCCTGCCGCAATTATGAACTGAGAGAACGACTCTACGTACTTGGCTACCGCTGAGGAGATGGCTAGTAGTGCCGCCGCGTACTCCTCCGGGCTCACTTGCTATTACCGGCCTTGGCGGCTGGCTTAGGATCAGGCTTGGGGGTAGCGTCCGCTACTGCCTTGGTCTGGCTGTAGAGGTCGCTTAGTAACGTCGTACGTTCCTCTTTATCCCATTCCTGCATATTCTCGCGCTGAGTCTGGGTGTACCCCATGTCCCTGCGAGCCTGCTCCTTCGGAATGACTCCAGTACCGTTGGCGTACAGCTTGGTCGCCGCGTCCGCCTTGGCGGCGTACGTAGGTGTCGACGGGTCACGCCACACGGTCTCCAGACGGTTGTACTCTTCAGGGACCTTCTTACCCATGACCTTTGTGGCGATGCGCATCGACTGCTCCCACGAACCGCCGAACATCTTGGCTTTGCGTTCGCACTTCTTCACCAACCGGGAATCTGTTGCGATGATGGCCTCAGCCGAAGCGGGGTTGTCGGAAGAGAAGGATAGGTACTGGGGTGGAAGCCCTGTGTACGAAGCTACCTGCTTCGCTAGTTCGGACAGCTCCGCGGTGAAGTTCCGAAGGTCTGCCGCTGAGAACTCAAATGCCTGGGCAGACTCGTTTCGAAGCGTGATGATGCGGGCGTAGTACGCCTCGTCCACGGTGGCCGTGCCACCTTCACTAACCAGCTGATCCCTTGATACACCCATGAACACCCGAAGCGGCACAGCCATGAGCTCCGAGGCCGACTGGAGGTTCATCAGGGTTCGTTCTGCGGCATCCGTCAGGGTCCGCAGTTCCGGGGTGATCTCCGACGTTCCGTGTAGGTCCGACAGCGTGTGTCGGTTGGTCAGCGGAACCACAGGGACTACACCCAGTTTGTGTTCGACGGGTTTTCCGTCTGTAACCCATTGGTGGATAGGACCAGCGGATCTCTTCAGGTACACGGTCTTGTCTGGTAGGAACAGCGTCGCTGCGTCAGCGATATCCGTACCCTCCGGGCCGGTGGTCGGGTCTGTTTTGTAGAGACGCACCGCGCTGGTGATCTTCCGGGTTCGGGGGTCAATCTCGGCGATCATCGACAACGGGGACTCCAATCGGATAATCGGAGAATCGATCTCGTCATCAGGTAGGGGCCGGGCTATTGTTATGTAAGAGCGTCCGTAGGTGAACGCGTCCATGTGGCCCAGACCCGACTCTTCGTCAAGGCCGTTGTCTTGCCACCACTTCCAGAGTTCTTCAACTCCTTCGGACTGGCCGTCTACTCGGAATCCCTCGACGTCTAGGCGTTCGTCTAGCGCACGTAGGTACAGACCTGGCCAACCCACGTGAGTACGGAAGTACCGCATCTCGGGCGGGGTTCCAAGACCAATTGTCTTGAGTCTGTATGTAGATTCCCGGTATGCCTTGGACTCCTCCAGGCAACCCTTCTGTCCGGCAAGTCGATTAGACAACTTCTCCAAGATGGGGTCATAGTCACTCATCCAAGAGACCAGCCAGTTCCGTTGTGGTGATTACTGTTACCGAGTACCTCTCCAGCGGTGCTGTGCGAGCGCTTGCTCATCAAGAACTCCTGTCTTGCGCCGAAAGCGAGCACCGCGCAAACGGCTGCGTCGATCTTCTTCTTGCTGCTCTTAGTCGCTTTTCGTATCGCTATGGCGTCGTATGTCGTGGGGAATCGCTTGGCGTTCAACACGTGTGTTCTGAGAATGGCGTGACCGTCGTGTACGAGTTCACGCTCAAGTACTGCGTCTAGGAACCTCTCGCAGTCGAACGCGAACTTCTTCTGGTTTCCACGCATGTCGAAGGCCACAGGGTTGTTGGGTGAGGCGTTGATCTTGACTTCCTTCTTGAAGTCGTTGCCCCACAGATCTACGTACGCCTCAAACTCTTTGACGTCTGCCCGGAATGCCACCACGTCGTACGCTGCGAAACACGAACGCACTGTGGCGTCTACCTCTTCTCGGGGTACCTCTTCGTTCGGGTACATCGCGGGGTTCCACGCGTTGATCAGGAACAGCATCCCGTCGTGCACCCGGCACGCAACCAACGCTGTCCAGTCGTTAGACTTAGACCCGTCGAATCCCAACGTGATCTGCTCACCCTTGTTCAGCTTGTACAAGGGGTCGGTCATCGCCAAGCGGTCCCACTGGGCTGGGGAGATCCACGAATCCTCAGTAGCGTTAACCTGATTCAGGAACTTTCGGCGGGACTCGGTGATCGGATTCTTCGTGTCCAGGATGGACATGACAATCTCGTCCACCGGTAGCCAATACGAGTCCCCACGGGCGATCTCGACACCCTCACGGAGTTTCGCTACGCCTATCTCGAACCCCTCGGGGTCCTGGGACTGCGGCGGTATCTCCGATACCGGGGTGTCTGCGGGAGCTTCGATTGCGTCATACAACATGTTGGTGACGACCGACTTACCGCCCAGGATGTCTTGCCACGCGTCATAATCCCGCTCTGCGACTGTGTCGTTGCCTGGGATGTGCGCGTTGCAGATCGCTAGTCGACGGGCTGAAGGTATCTTCGTCAGGTTTCCGACGACGGCCCCGTGCATGACGTGGCCCTCGTTGACCTCACCGGCCGGTCCTGTACCCCACCACTGGGTTTCGTTCTCGATAACCAGTGTCGGACGGTTGCCTTCGATAGACGCAGCGGACGAGGTAGCCGCTTCGATACACCCGCCGTTGTCGGCGTAGATGATGAATCGGTTAGCGTCCAAACCATATTCGGATTTCAACCGCTTCGTGATCATCACCGGGAACAGACGGAAGGTGTTCTTCGTCTGGTCCTGGGAGACCGCTGCTACCGTGATCCACGCGGCGTGTCGTTGCTTACCAACGGGATTGCCGTTCTCATCGAAGTGCGAGAAGCTGACCGGGCCACACAGCTCCACTAAAGCTAGTGCGGCGCAAAATGGGTCTTTCCCATGACCTTTCAGACGTCGGAAGACTCCCTCGCGGAACGAGTACTTACCGTTTTCGTCGACGGCGTACCACCACAACGCAAATCTGGCTTGTTCTAGTGTCGGTATGAACGGTCCACCATCGGGACCGGGGGAGTTGACGTACTCCGCCCACCAGTTCAGCACTTCCCACCCGAGTGTCTTCTCGGGAAGGTGCCACGAGCCGTCCACATTCTTGGCCCATACTGGTCCACTTACGTGCGGTGGCTGAGGGGCTACCTCGCCGTTCCCTCCTGGATAACGCATCTACCCCTCCTGTGGTGCGGCGAGGGGATGTGTAGTTTCCACTCCGTTATGAAGCGATCCCGCTTCGAGGAGTTGCACGAAAAGCAAGCCGGTACAATGTTTCCGGCAGAGTGCCTACCTCCCCTTGAGAGAGGCACGATGTGCTCTGTGGTAAGTGGCTTCTGCTGACCGCAGTACGCGCAGCAGTTTCTATACCTAGCTACTAGCCGCGCCCAGTCACGCTTCGTGAAAGCGAAGTGCTCAGCACCTCTAACCCGAGATCTGCGCTTGTGCGCAGCGGCTCTCATACGGTGGGTATCAAGGGCATACGCGAGTCTGTGTTCCCGCTCCTTTAGATATCTGGCGGCGTGGTCCCTCTGCGGCCTTCTCTTCTCACACGATGCAGCCTTACATTTGCGATCGCAGTAGATCGCGTGAGGCCTTTTAGTAGGTGGGATGGGGGTGGCGCACTGTTTGCACGTACGTTCCACCCCGACCCCCTGTCTTTAGATGTCTGGTTGTAGTGAGATCCGCCGAACCTTGCCGTTGCGCCTGATCACGACGCCGTAAATGGTTTGCATGAATATCTCGGGAATGGTTGCGTCAGAGTCGATCAGGACCAGATCAGCTATCAGTCCCTCAAATGACAGGTGGGATCTGGACCCGAACGTGAGTTCCCTGTCCAACCCCAGATCGTCAGCAATCGCTACAGCCCGATCTTTGGTGTCGGCAACCACTGCGATGTTCATGCGTCCTCGCTATATGTCTTGCCTAAACCAATCCAGAACGGGGTTCAGGTCGTAGGTGCCGTGGGCCTCTAGGTGCGCGATACCCATGAAGGTGCGGACGATCGCCCACACGATGTCGATCAACCCGTCGAAGGGGTTGACAAATAGGTCCATGATTCGAGCCACGATTGACGCAGGACCACCGATCCACGAGTTCGTGGTGATGATCTTTGCGATAGCCGTCATGTTGGCACCGGCCTCGTCAAGCTTGTTCTCGGCGTACCAATCCCGAGTGCGAGAGTGCTCTTGCCACTTTCCGGCTAGCTCGGGGTACTTAGTGAAGTCGAAGTGCCAGTCCATGATTCCCTGTGTGTCGGGCTCGGGCGGATCTGGAACCCAGGGGGCACACTGGTTGATCAGACGGTTCGGGTTTCCGAACGCGATACCCTTGACGAAGTCTGGTAGCCGATAGTGCAGACGGCCCTTGGGGTCTAAGAGATCCTTAGCCATGAACTCGCAAAGTACCTGCGCGCCTTGGCTGAACCCTGCGAAGATTATTGGCACGCCTGGTTTGGACTCGGATTCCACACGACGAACTAGTTCTTCACGACCAGACTGGTTGTTGAACGGTAATGAGACGTTGTCGTACCCGGTCGGTCGCCACCAGACACGGCCCTCCTGCTCCAACGTCTGAGCGACGAAAGCACAAGGACCAACAAACATGTCGGACATGTGCCCTTCGACGGTGAAGAACACAGGTCGTACGGGTACCTTGATACCCAACGCGCGGAGGTCATCGTCAGAAACGATTCCGTCGATCGGTTGACCCGTCCGGCTTTCGTACTCCCACTGCCACGCACGGGCGCGGGCTCCGAACTCGTCTGTGTTGGTTGGTAGCTCACCACGGACGCGGGCGTAGCCCGCGAACCGGGCAGCCATAACCCGGCGCCACTCCCGGACCGTTTCATTACGGTCTCCGAGGCTAAGAGGCATTCTGGGCCTTGGACATTACGTCCCAGAGCATCTTGCGGAACTCGACTAGTGATTTACAGAAGTCCTGGCCAAACTCTGCTACGAACGGGTTGGTCGCTGCGTAGGACTTGGGGTGTACCCCGTCTTTGGCGACGCGCTCCACGGCCTCAACCGCGTACGGGACGTTAAGGATGTACGCCCACACGTTCAGGTTGTTCCAGGCGTTGCCATCGATGTTGTACTCAAACCCGAGCATCGTGTCCAGCTCATTGGAATCTGGGGCCAAGAAGGAACGTGACGGACCCTTCTTGGCTAGCTCGTTGTAGATGAAGTCCAGCTTCTCTTGGTTACTAGGCATGTTCAGCCAGTCATCCTCTTCGGCGGAAATTAGTTGTAGAAGCGCGTCGCCCTGTAAAAGTGCGCGGCTAAACCGTTCACGGCGATCGGCTAGGCCGTTGGTGCCGCCGTTGATTCGGCGAGTGACCGTCTCCAAGTCCTGTCGATCAGACAGGGCGTTGATGTCCGGGCGGGCCACCGTCCAATACCAGGCCGCGCCAACCCCGGCGTATTGCAACTCCGCAAGTTTTGTTGGGTTCTCAACGAAGAAACCAACAGAAGGGACGATTCCGTTGGTATTGGCCCAACGGGAGAACGCCGCGTAGTTGTTGCGTCCGGTGATCTGAATCCAGCTGCGACCCTTGAACCGCACCCCATCCCCCGGCTGAGTGTTGCCCAGATCAGAACGGCCTTCATACGCGGCGCCGGAGGCGATCTCTTCGGTGTAGACGAACGAACCCGACTCGTGTCCGACTTGCGCCAGCCACATAGCGATCCGATTTACACTCGTGCAACCAGACGCTTGCAACCCTTCGCGAACCGGGCCAAGAATTTCAGTAGCCCGAGCGAGGCTGAGACCAGTGGCCGCTGCAAGGACAGAAGCAGCACCCGTAGAAGGACTTTCAGATCCACGGCGGAAAGTAGAAAAACCATCGGCACGGATCTTTCTGGCGATGAAGTCTGCGGTATGCGGGTTCTGGTAGGTGTTGTAACCCATCTGGTGATGCATGGCATCTTTAGGGTCGTTCCAATCCTGTGACCAGAACACAGTTTGTTCGTAGAAGTCGAGCATCTCCCGCATTACCGCGATCATCTGCGGGGTGTAGCCTGCGTAGTCGACCCGGAATGGGTGGCTGTTCCAGTTTAGGTCCAAGGCGGTACCGCCAAGATGGTTGGAACCGTTGTTCTTACCCGGTTGTCCTAAAACCGAATTGGACTCGGTCCAGCTGGCAGAATCTGGGTCGCGGAGTGGTTCTACAAAAGCGTTGTAGTCGGCAGCCCACGCCCTAAGAATCTGGGTGGGTTGGCCCTTCTGAATTTGCAGGGTCACGTTCGTGCCAGGCACCGTGACCCAGTTTGTCTCCTCAGCGCTGGCCATAGGCCAACCGTTTTCCGTGAACGAGTTCCCGTTTACGGTGCGGGGCATTAGTACGACCACCAGATAGCGGCCAGCCACTCATCTACTTTGCGGCGCAACCGACTAAGCATGGTTTCTCCTACTTGAAGAATTTCAGGATCTCTCCCAGTCCAGGGATGACCTTGTTTAGGGCGTTAGCGAACCGCTGCGCCAGAGTGTCAAACACCTTGTCGTCCAGTTGCCCTGGAAACGCATCGGTTAGTTTGTCCACCGCCTGCGGTAGTTTGGCGAAGAACTTGTCGACCAACCAGTCTCCGAGTTCGTCTGCCTGCTCGGGGTTCTTCTTGATGTAATCTAGGAACGCTGTAATGAGCAGCGACATAAGGTAATTCATGGTTTCCTCTCGATGTGGGTAGTTGGTCCACGTGCCAGGACTCGAACCTGGGTCTGCGGTACCACAAACCGCCGCTCTAACCAGTTGAGCTACACAGGGTTGGCGCGGTGGTCCCCCTCTGAAAGGGGGCCGACCGCATGGCGAAGACGGCAGGGCTCGAACCTGCAACCGGTGGCTTTGGAGACCACTGCTCTACCAATTGAGCTACGTCGACAGTGCGGTTTTAGATCGGAGATGAGCCACCCGTGCACAGGCCCCCGTGGTTTACCGCAAACCAGCGCGGAAGGTAGAGGTGTCGAACCCCCGGATTGGTTACCGTCTACCGGTTTTCAAGACCGGGTACCCCAGCCGGGGGTATACCTTCCAGTGCCCCCGTAGGGGCGTATTCAGTTGTTAGTGATGTCGTAACGCTGGATCGAAGGGCTGCTCCACCGTCGTGGTACCTGGGTACAGGTACTCGCAGATTCGGATTTGGATCTTCGATTCGATTGCCACGCCACTAGATTGAACGTTCTCCATCCCTGCGAACACCGCCCCGGACACCGGGTCGTAGTAGCAGGTGCAGTTGTACCCCGAGACCGATCCGGCATGTCCAAACCATCCGGCGATGTTGAAGTACGCAGGGCCGTAGCCGTAGTACGACGGACCCTCGTACGGCCAGACATCCGACGAGTAGACCGTGATGTCCTCGCGGTACTCGTGCAGCTCGGGGCTGATGCCCCAGCCATCGCGCATCGCCTGTCCCACACGCTGGATATTGTCGATGGTCGACACCAAAGCGCCCGCACATCCGACGTAATCGGGGTTGACCACGGTCCAGTCCTGCATCCCGGATATACCCGGTCCCAGACCGCGTGTGTACGGTTCTGGCATGTTGGCACTGTCCGGCCAAGACGTTTCGGTTAGGCCCAGCGGGATAATGATGTCCTCTTTGAGGATGTCTCTAATCCGTCGACCCGTCGCCGCTTCGAGGATCTGGCCCAACACAATCATGCCAGAGTTGTGGTAGGCGAAGTTCGTTCCGGAAGGCCAGTTGACCGGGTGGCTCTTGATGATGTTCATCTGTGTAGCCGGTGATATCGGGTTGGTCGGGAAGAACAACATGAAGACGCCGTAGGGGAGTATGCCGATGTTGCCTGCCTGGAACTCAAACAGGCCGTCGCGCATGCCCAATAGGTGTCTAATCGTGATGTTCCTGCCGTCCGGCATACCCGGAATCCACTTTTCCAGAGTGTCGTTCAGAGACAAGATGCCTCTGTCTACGTGCATCAAAACGGCTGTGCCGAGGAACCACTTGGTCAGGCTGCCTATTCGGAATTTGTGGTTAACAGACAGCGGGTACGAAGTGATCGCGGGTGATGCCGGGGACACCCCATACGCTTTGGTGTAGCTGCCCTTAGGGCCGCTCACCGAGATCATCACGCCGGGTTGGTTATCCTCGGCCATACACGTAGCCACGATGTTGTCGATAGCCGTTCTGTCTTCCAACGACAACGCACCATCGGACAACGTTCGTACGGTGACCGCGTCATACGGAGACGACTCGGTACCACTCGAAACCGCTGTGGCTGTGAGGGTGTACGTGGAGTTGGAATCCAACGCGGCGAACGTGTACTCGGGGGAACTTTGAGGCGTGGGTGTGACTTTCACGCCGTTCTTGTAGAAGTTGTACCCGGTTACGGTCCCTGCGTCGGGAGGTAAGCCGTTCACTTGAACCTTGATCACGGTCTGGGTCACCTCTGTGACCGCGACGCTGACCCGGATGTATTCGATACTCTCGGCGGTCCATTCGATCTTGGTGAACCCGTCCCCGCCCTTCCCGGACAGCGCTACCGTGTTACCCGCGCCTGCACCACCACCGCCGCCGCCGAACATGCCGCCATCAGCTCCGGTACCGCCTGGAGCGAACCACGCACCAGCGCCACCGCCGCCTCCTGCGCCTGCGTCAGGGATAGTCGAGTTAGAGGGCTTTACACCGGGTTTGACTGAGTCGGTACCGCCCGCGCCGCCTGTGACGGTGGTGGAGTTACCACCCGCCCCGCCGGGGGTTTTGGTGTTGTCCGAGCTGTACGGACCGCCTGCACCACCGCCCGCGCCTGCGTTGTTGGCGTTGTTGGAACCTGGGCTGGTTACTGTGCTGGTTGCGTCGCCACCGGGGGAGCCGGGGTAGACGAGTACGCCGGACATGCCCTTAACCGAATAAGTGCCACCAGCGCCACCAGCGATCGTAAAGGGTGATGATCCAACGGTTGTCGCGCCGGACGAACCTTTCTTACCGCCTTTGGCAGTCAGAGTGATCGGGCCGCTGGAGAACGTGGAGTCACCTCCGTCGCCCTTACCACCCTTTCCCTGCGTAACGCTGTAAGTCGGACCCATCTCGCTTACGGGAATCCACGTGCGCGCGATGCGGCCACCGCCACCACCGCCTGAGTTGGCGGTCCACAAACCTGTAGCCCCTTCGCCTCCCGCGCCGCCTGCTGCTTGGAGAGTGACCCAAGCACCAGTAGCGCCGTAGGGAGTGGGGTAATTGGTACGCGGAATGTTGTTTTCGGTGATGGCCGTGAACGCTGTCCACACGTCGGTGGGGCCTAGGCTTACTTTCGTTGCCTCAGTTGCCCCGGAAGCTACCTTCGAAGCGTCTGATGACCCAACAGAGATCCCAGCCACTACGGAGTCCTTATGTAGACCGTCGTCGGATCTTTTGTTGCGATGGTGGTGTACTGGGCCTCTGTACCAACCCACAGCGTGAGGGACAGGGGACCGGAGTTGTCGGCACCTTCTACAAGAGCAGGCTTTTCGTCAATTTCGTCCCACGTACTAGCCCCGGAAGGTCCCGTAGGTCCTGTCGGGCCGGTAGGTCCTGGATCGCCTTGTGGGCCTTCCGGTCCCTCTGGGCCAGTGTCTCCAGGCGGTCCTTTGACTTCGACCTCGAACCACGTAGACCCGTTGGATACGTAGAACTTTCCGGTGTCGGTGACACCCCACATTTCGTTGTTGTGGGAGCTGGCTGCGGGCAGCGAAGCCAAGTCGGCAGCGGTGCCATCGAGTGTGAGACCGTCCCCCTTGGGTCCTGCAGGACCGGTAGGTCCTGTTGGGCCTGTAGGTCCTGCAGGACCGACTGGTCCTAGTGGTCCAACAGGACCCGCTGGACCGGTGAGTCCGGGCGCGCCGGGGATAGAAAGAAGGCGTTCCCGGTAATTGTGTGGTTGGCCGATAACGCCCATCTGGGTACTTCCTTAGTCAGTTTTTGACTTCCACGGTCGCCGCAGCCCACGCCCAACCAGACGATCCGTCTGGCTGCGTGACCGCTCCATCTGTGGTTGTTGAATCCTTGGTATTGAGTAGGAGTGATCGGGAACTTGCCGGTCCCGCAACAACTCTGCGCGTGTATCCAGCCGGTGCAGAACTCCAAACACCGCCGTTAAGGAACGCGGATGAGTGGAAGTGCAACAGGATGGACGATCCATCTGTGTGGTCCAACGTCACGGGGGGCGCTGTAATGTTCACGCCTTGTCCACCCACGGACGAGTGACCACCAATCGGGGTCGTTGCGTTCTGTCCACGCAGTACCACCGCGATCATCTGCTCTGCCCACGTCCACGAACCCGAAGTTGTGTTGGTGGCCGTGGCCTTGAACTGCGCCGTGGTAATACACGATTGACCAGAGCTGGTGTTGGTACCGTCAACGATGTTCCATTCCGGTACTGTCCCGCCTGCCGATGGCTTAATGGGTGCTGTGTTCTGAGCATCAAACGCGGCCAGCACGATTAGGTCCCCAACCTGGTGGGTGCCTATGGTCACGGAACCGGTTGTACTGGCGATCGGTGTACCTATGATCTGGACCGGGCTGGACGACGGAACGTAGATCGTCATCATGGCGTTACGGGCGGAAAACATCTAAGGCGTGTACCCCTGTGTGTAGGCCCCGTACCAGTTGGTGCCGTCTGCGAAGAACGTCAAAAGGTCCATCTTGCTTGCGGTTACGGTGATAGTCGGTGCCCCGGCTGTGGGCCACTTGACGCTTGTGAACGTGGCGGTGAAACTTCCGGCACCTGTCTTCAACAGAAGTGTGAACGACTTACCAGCCGTAGCCGTGGGCATCGTGAATGTGCAGTTGCCCGTTAAGGTCGCTGTCTGCACTGTCCCGTTGGTTAGGTCGATGGTCTTCGCAGTACTTGTATTTCCGATCGCCACAACACCTTCGGTGAAGTTGTTGATCGTGGGGTTCGTCTGGGTCTTGTTCGTCAGCGTCTGGGTATCGGTAGTACCGACTACGGCCCCGGAAGGGGCCGTTTTGGCTGCGAACGCTGTCAGATCTGAGTCGTACGCCTGCACCGTTACACCTACGGCAGCGGCTACGCGTGCGTCGGCAGCGGTGCTGAAATCCGTGACCTGACTGGCCGTATGTGTGTGAGTGGTTGGTGTACGGGCGTCGGACAACCGCGAGTCATTTCCGATACAGACAGTCGTATTCGAGGTACCCGTGGGTATGCGACTGATCGAGAACGTACCGCCGTTGACGTCGGAAGCGTCGTGCGTATGTGAGGTTGGGGTGCGCGAGTCCGAAAGACGCGCGTCGTTGCCCTGGCATACCTGGCCAGCGCTGGTTCCGAAGTCGGCTGACAGCGTGCGATTGGCCGCTAGGCTGCCACCTCCGGTCAGACCTGTACCCGCCGAGATCGTAGTTGTCTTATCGGCTTTCAGGCCGATGTTTGTCGACATCGTAGTGGCGAAGTTCGGGTCATCACCCAACGCCGCTGCAAGCTCGTTTAGGGTGTCCAGCGTCGACGGAGAGCCATCAACGATAGTTGCGATAGCCGCTGACACCGCAGCGGACAGTTCTGCCTCTGTGACCTCTCCAGGATCACCTTGGGGTCCGGGGTCTCCCGTATCTCCCTTGGGGCCAGTGGCTCCCGTGGGTCCAGTATCTCCGGTCTCACCCTTTTCTCCGGTGTCGCCTTGTGGTCCTTGGGGTCCTTCTGGACCCGTGTCACCGGTATCGCCCTTCACTCCTTGGATACCCTGCGATCCGGTAGCACCGGTGTTTCCGGTGTCACCCTTGTCGCCTTTAGGGCCGGTAGGTCCGGTGGGACCTGTGGCTCCGGTCGCACCCGTTTCACCCTGCGGGCCTTGGAACGGGATACCGTCTTCCTCTGGGGGCCATCCGTCTTCGGTGAGCTTGTATATCTTGCCGTCTGCAACCCAGGAGGCACCTACGGGTACTCCAGAAGTCGGCAGATCCTCGTATGTGGCTACCTGGCCGTCTAGTTCCACGCCCGAGCCCTGCGGCCCACGAGGGCCTTGGGGTCCAGGAACAGCTAGTAGGCGATCACCAACATCACCTAGAACTGATTCGATGATCATCCGACTCGTGAAACCCTTCCGGCGTCGATACCTTCACCGCCAGCGGGTTCACCATCAGGTAGAAACACCAGCTGCCAGAGGCATCGGTCAGCGATTTTGTCGGTTTCCTCGGATTCGATCTTGATATGAGCCAACGAATCCTCGATCTCGAAGTACCAGAAGGTAAGCGGGTGCTTTCCGGGCTTGACGATCGTCACGGAGACGTCCTCGTAGCCGTTCACACCATCGAGATCTGCGTCGTCCACCGCTAGGGCGGGTTGTACGTCGTTGCCAAGCTCACCGATGAACATCACCTGGTACGTGTGGGTCCAGTAGAAGTCCAGGTGGATTGTGTCGAACACACCAACCAGTGACGCAACGGCGTTGAACGCGTTGACGATCATCGTGGAGGTGATGTCGGTGGCGAACGTGATCAGACCCACCTCATCGAACGACTTGGTAGAGGTGATCTTGATGACGAAGTTCAGGTTGTCGTGGATCGTGAAGTCGATGTCGACGCCCAACAGATCCTCGAACGTGGCGAAGAAACCGTTCAGCGTTGCGTTGATGGTGTTGACCATCTGCTCCGTGAGCACGTGTCCGACTTCGAGGTTGATGTCCAGTTCCCACGTGGGGTAAAGGCTGGAGGGCTGTACATTGACGTTTCCCGCGCCGATGGTGGAAAGAGCTTCCAGCGCGTCGGTGATGTCGCCAGAGAGGTTCTGGGGGTTCTCTACGACGTCGTTGTAGTCGATCGGGTCAGTCCACTGACCTCCGAAACCGAGCTTGTACGTTCCACCGTTAGCACCTGTGACAGTGACCTTTTGAAGGGCGTTGTGCTCTCCACCGGTCTGAAGCTCGAAGTACATCTGGCCGTCCGGGAAGTCGACCGGATGCTTGTTCTCGTCAACCAGCTCGAAGTTCCAAGCGAAATCCCGTCCCTTCCAGAGGACTAGGGTGCTGCCTTCTGGCCTTAGCCCAATATCGGACATGGATCTCCCTTCGAGAGAAGCTGATCGGACCCGGAGGGGGAGCGCGGTAGCGTGCGCTCGCAGTCGAGAGGGTGACTGGGACTAACCCCGTCCGGGTCCGGGCTTATGTGGTTTGTGCGCCGAGTACTTGTTTGAAGTGGTCGGCCATCGTGAGGACCTGGCCGCCCTCTTGGCCGGTCTGTGTATTGCGTTCGACTTCCATCCGAACCCGTCGACGGTCGCCTTCTGTAAGCAGGAGGGTGGACATCATCTGGTTCAGAACTTGAAGTTTCATTACTCCAAGAGGCTTCTTCTTGCCTTTGTTGTCGCCAGATTGATACACCGCATTCAGTTCTTCGTTTAGCGCGTACATGGTGAGACGAGCGAACTGCCAATCGGAAGGTTCGTAATACCTGGATTGTGCAGATTTACCAATCGATTCGTAAATATCAACGACGAAGGGGTGCGCGTTTTCTATGTCTAGTTCTGGAACTTGCACAGCACCTATCGCTGTAACCTTCTCAATAGGTACGTCCCGCTTGTTTCGCCTGACAACTTGGTCAGATCTCTCCGGGGGTGGTCCTGACAATCCGCGCATCGATGCCTCCTGGGCTAGGACGGCACCTGGCCGTCATCTAATTCCAGGGTGGCGTTCGGGTGGTCGCTTTCTCCTGGCTCTAAGTTCCCGCTGGCGGGCATGGCCTTCAGCGGATGACTTTTTCGAGTGGCAGAATCTGCATACCGCTCGTAAGTTTTCGTCCGAATGGTCGTCATTCGGGATGATGTGGTCGACTTCGGAGGCTGTGTCGAGGCAGCCGAGGAGTCTAAGTCGACAGGTGTAGTTGTCGCGGCTGAGAATCCGCTTGCATATGGCCCCCCAATCGGGCGGAAGGCGGTGCTTTCGATCGGAGGAAGACCAAGACATCCGAGCCCCCGAACGAAGTGAGGAGTGAGTGAGGAGCCCCGAAGGGGGCTCCGAACGAGCGACGAACGGAGTGAGCTACGAGGATCGAAGATCCGAGCCGTAGGAGAACCCTTTAGGGGGTTCTCCGGACGACGACCGTAGTCGTCGGCCCCGGCCTCCCTTTGTCCCGGCCGGAACCGACCCCCGAAGGGAGGTTCCGGGGTTGGTTACGTTGGTACGTAACCACCAGTAGGTGGCCCAGGGGGTTGTCTCAGCCTGCCTGGCGGCAGTCTGGTGGCCCTCCTTTAATGGTTCCCACACTTTTTCTGGTTCTACTAACTATATACGCGTTGGTTGGAGCGTCCGAGACCACATTGTGACCTATTTCACTACTTGTCAGA
>Ga0123398_1042457_pt1 | contig 28384 bp, 28 predicted proteins | sample T5LHNO3metaT_FD_89926 | JGI IMG/M metagenome (GOLD analysis project Ga0123398, IMG submission 89926) | Methane-oxidizing artificial microbial communities from Washington, USA to study methane cycling - T5-LHNO3 metaT (Metagenome... | ecosystem: Engineered > Modeled > Simulated communities...
GTCGTTTCACCACGCCAGAACGACTCTAACGCAAACTTAAGCTCACGTTGTTCACCCACACGCGGGTACCCTAAAATATGTGTTTGTGCCATGTGCTGCCCTTCGCTTTTGAAAAAGCGTTATTGTTGATGACACAACTTTATTAATAAAGCGAAAGTTTTTATGGTAAATTTGAATTTAATTCATATCCAATATTTATACTACTCAAATGCTAGAAATTCGCCACCTAAAATCGCTCAAAGCCATTGCGGAAACCAACAAACTTGGCTTGGCCGCTCAGCGTGTGTTTTTAACGCAGTCTGCGCTGTCGCATCAAATCAAAGCGTTAGAACAGCATTACGATATTGTGCTATTCAAACGCATGCCGCAGGGCTTAACGTTTACCAAGGCCGGCGAACGTTTACTGGCGTTGGCGCATGAGTTATTGCCCGCGATTGAAAAGGCCGAGCGCGATTTGGTGCGCTTAAAAAGCAATCAGTCTGGAGAACTGCGGATTGTGCTGGAATGCCACACTTGCTTTGATTGGCTCACCCCAGTGATGGACAACTTTAGACGCGCTTGGCCCGAGGTGGAAATTGATCTAGTGGCCGGTTTTCACAGTGACCCTTGGCAACTTATTGATGAAGGCAAAGCCGATATTGTGATTGGCGGTTTACCGCAAAAGAATACGCACCTACCTTACCTGCCTTTATTCAAATTTGAAATCATGGCAGTGTTGCCAAATGACCATCGGCTTGCCAAAAAAACCAAGTTAGAGGCCAAAGACTTTGAAGGTGAAACGTTGATTACCTATCCGGTAGCCGATACTAGGATAGACGTGATTCAGCAAGTATTAGCGCCAGCCGATATTCAGTATCACCGCCGCACAGCAGAATTAACCATCGCGATTATGCAACTGGTTGCCAGTCGGCGCGGAGTGGCTGCGCTGCCCAACTGGGGCATTCGTAGTTACGTGGATCATGACTATGTGATGGCCAAGTCCATCGGCAAGCAAGGTTTGTGGTCAAACTTATATCTGATTGCGTCACAAGAAACCATTACCAAGCAATATGTGATTGATTTAAATGAAATTATCAGAAATACCTGCCTAACTCAACTGGATGCGATTCAACTCATATAATCCAAGCCATCAGGTTAAATTGAAGTTAAGATGCGATAGTACTTTTAATTAAAGTATTGTGTTCGCTATGCCGTAAATACAATCAAAGCATGTTGCATAATGTATTTCGCGCTAATTGACGATGGATAACCTATGGCTTACGTATTAAGAAATGATCAAGGCAATATCATTGCCGCCAGTAGCACTGTTCAGGTAGAGGCACATTGGCAATTTTTGGAAAACAAACATCCGGACTATATTGCGTTTATTGAGGCAGAACTCAAACAGCATGCGGCGTTTCGCGAGAGTGATATTCAGCTTGCGCGTGTATTGGAGGATTTAATTGAGATTTTGATTGAGCGCAACCTCATTCAGTTCACTGATTTCCCATCCGCTGCACAAAAACGCTTGAATGACCGTCAATCGATGCGCTCAAAAAATCGGCTGTCTATGATTGTGGAAGACGAGGACGAAATGACGCTGCCCTTGCCTATGCACTTTTAAGCCATTACGGCGTTGGCATGGTTTGTTTAAAACTGGGGCGCTTAATCAACACATTGTAGTGTTTGGCTAAGTTAGGGAATTTATCTTGCCAGGTTTTCCCTTCCCAGCGCAATTGCTTAAAGCGTAAATCAAAGTAAGCCAAGCTACAGCCCAACGCGATATCCGCTAAGCTAAAGGTTTCGTTCACGCACCATTTCTTTTTTAACAAATCCGCATCTAGCACGGCAAGCCCTTGCATCACTTTACTCATTTGCTTATCGATTTGCGTCTGCGATTGTTGCACCTCTGGCTTGCGCTGTTCCATCACAACTGCTACCGCTGCATCACACACACCATCAGCCAGCGCTTCCCAGCGGCGCACTTTGATTTTGGCAAGATGATCATGCGGGATGAGTTGTGCCAAGGGTGTGCGGTGATCCAGATATTCCACAATCACGCGTGAGTCGTACAAAGCCTCACCATCATCCAACACCAGCACCGGCACTTTACCCAACGGGTTATGCTGACGCACTGGGCAATCCGGATCGGACAGCACCACCTCGTTCAACGCAATATCCACATGTTTTTCGAGCGCAACGATACGCACTTTACGTGCATACGGGCTATTGACGGTATAAAGAAGTTGCATAAAAGTGATGAATAAATGTAAAGAATGCCCATTATAATAGAATTATGACCACACCGCTTTTTACACAACAGTTTCCCCCGCATTCACCAGAATTTTTACAATTAGTGCATGCACAAGTCACGCTAGCGCTGCAAGAAGACATGGGCACAGGAGACTTAACCGCATCGCTCATTCCTGAGCATCAACAAGCACAAGCCTCCATTATTGCTAGAGAGTCAGCTGTCGTGTGCGGGCAAGATTGGTTGAATGCCTGCTTTCATCAGCTAGACCCGCAAGCCAAGATTGTGTGGCATGTTAAAGAAGGCGAAACGGTGCCTCCTAATCAACTGTTATGCGAAATTTCAGGGCAAGCACGTGCACTGCTCACCGCGGAACGTACCGCACTAAATTTTCTGCAAACGCTGAGTGCCACAGCGACGGCCACGCGGCAATACGTGGATGAGATTCAAGGCTTATCCACCGCAGTACTGGACACGCGCAAAACTATTCCCGGATTACGCTTGGCGCAAAAATATGCAGTGACCATTGGCGGTGGGCTAAACCAACGTTTAGCTTTGTACGATGGCATTTTGATTAAAGAAAACCATATTGCTACGGCGGGCAGCATTAGTGCCGCATTACATAGTGCGTTTAGCCTCCACCCCGGCGTGAGCACCCAAATAGAAGTAGAAAATTTAACGCAGCTAGAAGAGGCATTGCAAGCTGGCGCAAAAAATATTCTGCTGGATAATTTTACCTTGGAGCAAATGCGCGTAGCAGTGCAGCTTAACCAACAACGTGCTATGTTGGAAGCTTCTGGCAATGTGAGCTTGGCCACAATACGCACGATTGCAGAAACTGGCGTAGATAGAATTTCGATTGGTAGTTTAACCAAACATATCCGCGCAGTGGACCTAAGTATGCGTATTAAAATGCACTAAATTGCACTTTTTCGTTCATAATAGAATGAATATTTTTTACGACTCACTATGAACACAGTTACTCGTTCACATGCCCCAAAAATCTCCAGTAGACTCAATCTGGGTGAAGTGTTGCGCATGCTGGTCAATGATGGCCATATTGATAAAGTACAAGCGGAAAAGCTGTACAAAGACAGAAAAAAAGACAGCTCTAATCTGCACCCGATTGTGGTGATTGCAGAGCAAAAATGGAAAGATCTCAAGCCGCCACATAAGTCACTCTCGGTAGAGCAATTAAGTCACTTTATTGCGCATCACGCCAAAGTAGATTTTTACCATATTGACCCGCTCAAGTTAGATTTCTCCTCTGCCGCACAAGTCATGTCTAAGGCGTATGCAGAACGCCTAAAAATCATGCCGATTTCTGTCAAAGGCGATACTGCGACCATTGCCACGGCAGATCCTTTCCATGTGGAGTGGATTGCTGATTTAGAGCGTGTGCTCAATTTAAAAATCAAACTGGTGATGGCGAACCCGTTGGAAATCAATCGCTACTTGCCGGAAATTTACAATCTTGCCACCTCCATCAATCAAGCAAACCTTGCTAAGGCTGGCCAAATTGTTGGCGTACAAAACTTTGAGCAACTCATTGAGCTGGGTAAAGATAAAAACTTAGATGCCAACGAGCAACATGTGGTCAACATTGTAGACTGGTTGCTTAAATATGCGTTTGAACAACGTGCCAGTGACATTCATTTAGAGCCTCGCCGCAATGTTGGCACCATGCGTTTCCGTATTGATGGTGTGTTACATCAAGTTTACCAATTGCCCAGCAATATCATGAACGCCATTACCAGCCGCATTAAGCTGCTGGGGCGGATGGACATGGTAGAAAAACGGCGCCCGCAAGATGGTCGCATCAAGACACTGAGCGGCGATGGCACCGAAATTGAGTTACGGCTTTCCACCATGCCCACGGCATTTGGTGAAAAATTGGTGATGCGGGTATTTACGCCGGACGTGATTGTGCAGGACTTTTTACAGCTTGGCTTCTCCAAAAAACAAGCTGAGCTTTGGGCACAATGGACCAAAGCACCCAACGGCATTATTTTGGTGACAGGGCCAACTGGTTCAGGCAAAACCACCACGCTATATTCCACACTCAAACAGCTCGCCACCCCCGAGGTCAATGTCAGCACGGTAGAAGACCCGATTGAAATGATTGAACCTGCATTTAACCAAATGCAGGTCACGCAAAACATAGGCTTGGGCTTTGCCGAAGGTATCCGCACACTGATGCGGCAAGACCCGGACATTATCATGGTGGGTGAGATTCGCGACCAAGCAACTGCGGACATGGCGATACAAGCTGCGCTGACGGGACACTTGGTGCTCTCCACTTTGCATACCAATGATGCGCCTTCTGCCGTCACCCGTTTGCTGGATTTGGGTGTGCCGTCTTATCTAATTCACTCCAGCATTTTAGGCATTATGGGGCAACGCTTGGTACGTACCCTGTGCCAAGCTTGCAAAGTGCCTACAGAGCTGACCGATGATGAGTGGAAATCGGTCACTTATCCATTCAGGGCCAATAAACCAACCACAGCCATGAAAGCAGTAGGATGCTTAGAATGCCGCAATACCGGCTACCGTGGGCGTAGTGGCATTTATGAAATGTTGACGTTTTCTAACAAAATTAGAAAACTCATCACGCCAGATACCGATTTGGCCGTACTGAGAAATCTTGCCTACCAAGAAGGTATGCAGCCTTTGCTGCTGAATGGTGCGGAAAAAATTGCCGCTGGTTTAACGACGGTAGAAGAAGTGCTGAAAGTTGCGCCGCCGATTGAGCAATAATGAATAAATTAACTCGTTGGTAAAAAAGGTAAAAGCCTAATACACATCCCGACGATAGCGGCCAGCCGCAGTCAATGTAGATAATTTCGCCTCACCCAACAATTCAAGTAGCACCCCATGCACGGCTGGTGCCATACCACTGGCGCTACCGCACACGTAAATAGCAGCACCTCCGTTTACCCACTGCAACACGTCAGGCCCTACCGTTCTCAATACATCCTGCACATAGACACGCTCACCTTGGTCGCGTGAAAAGGCCGTTTCCACCCTGGCTAATACCCCTTGTTCACGCCAGCGCTCTAATTCGTCTTTAAAGTAAGCGTCGTGCTTGGCATTACGCTCACCAAAAATCAGCCAACTATTACGCTGCCCTGCATGGGCACGCCACTTTAGATGCGCTCTTAATCCTGCAATCCCGGTACCATTTCCAATTAAAATCAATGGAATGTCATTTGCTGGCGGATGAAAAGCTGCATTCTCGCGTATGCGCACGGCAATATCACTATTCAAAGCTGCATATTCTGTTAGCCAGCCGGAGCCAATACCTAATCGGCCATCAGCGTAATGGGTTTGGCGAATCACAAGTTCTAGGCTGTTATCTTGCGGTATCGATGCAATCGAATACTCACGGTGCGGTAATGTTGTTAACCTCAGCAAGACTGCTTCGGCATCTAAACTGACTAACCCGTCAAAATCAGCAGCATCATGTGGCAGCAATTTGTTTTGTAATGCTTCATTAAAAGTCATACTCCCATCGCCCACACTTATCGCGCCATCTAAACCAAGGCGTTTAAGAAATGTATGGATAGATTTCTGTGCGTTTCGTGGCCCAACTTCTGCAATATCACCGGCTTGCCAATGCATGTCTTGCTGCGTAGAAAGTCTTAAATGGTAGACGGGGGCGCCTGCACTGCCTGCATTCAGCAATGTACGCTCAGTTAATTGCCAGTGTTGGTATTCCGGCGTTTTCCAGTCAGCCATTTCCGTGTCTTTTGCCAGCACACTGAGTTGGTATTGCCAATGCCTTAATGCCCCGTCATCGCTTTTGTCTACCTCGACCATATCGAATAAAGGATTAGCATGCGTATGTTGCAACCAAGTATCCAGCGTGTGCCCAAAGCCGCAGAAGTGGGTATAGCTGGTATCCCCTAGCGCTAAAATAGCGTAGGCAAGATGCGTAAGACGCGTATCTTCTAGCATCACTTTTTGTATAAACTCGACAGCATTGTCTGGTGCGTCACCTTCGCCCGTGGTACTGACTACAAACAATGCACGCGTGAAGCGTTTGAGCATATCTGTGTTGATTGCTGAAAGCGCGTGTATTTCAACATCCAACCCTGCCAATTTGAGTGACTCTGCAGTTTTTTGAGCAAGCTGCTCAGCATTGCCAGTTTGGCTGGCATAGGCGACCAGAATGCTACTCTCGTCGCCTAAATTTGCGTTCACTTGATTTTTGCTTAGCCGCGCTTGTGCTGCTGTTTTTCTGTATCGCCAGACAATCCATCCACAAAACAGTAGATAAAGCGTAACGACAGCTGCCGCATTCAGAAGATGCGCCATATGAAAACTTTCTGCGTAGGCTAAGCTAGGCAGAAAAAAAGTGAGTCCAACCAACGCATGTTTCATTACAAATTTCATTCCAGCATCGCCATCAATTGAGGAGATAAGTGTTCTTTATCTCCTTCTGGTGTTTGTTCCATCAATAGCACAGCCACATCATGTTGCTCGGCATAACTTAACGCAGCTTGCGTACCCATCACGGTAAAAGCTGTTGCTAGTGCATCCGCAATCATGCACTGCGCATGCAGTACCGAAACAGACACCAATGCATTCGATGTGCGATTGATTGGGAAACCTGTTCTAGGGTCTATGGTATGGGCGTAATGCTGACCTTGGTAATCGAAATATCGTCGATAGTCACCAGAGGTGGCTACTGCCAACCTATGTAACGCAACAATGGATTCCGTGATCCCTGATGCGGATGGTGACATCTCAAGTGCAACCCACCATGGCTGCCCATCTGGTTTGATACCAGCACCAGATAGCTCTCCGCCGACTTCAATCAAATAATTCTCGATACCCGCAGCCTCTAGTGCTTGGGCGATTAAATCGACACTATAACCTTTTGCAATACCCGAAAAATCCACATACAGATTTCCCGGTTGTAATACACGCATCGCTGATTGGTCTAGTTGTAACTTTTGCCAACCTGTATGGGCATGCACTGCTTCCACCTCAGATTTACTGGGCGGAGATATGCGCTGACCATTTGGACCAAATCCCCATAAGTTCACCACTGCACCAATGGTGGGGTCAAATGCGCCGTCGGTATCTGCTGCTATTGTTAATGCACAATCCAGCACTTGAAAAAAAGCGCTGGGCAACGTATGCCAAGTATTGGCACCTGCAGAATTAAACAGACTCAGGTTAGAGTCTGCTTGCCACGTACTCATTTGCGCCACCACTAAATCAAGCTCACGCTGTATCAATGTTTGAACAACTGTTTGCGATGATTGATCAGGATGGATGTAGCGGACAATCCATGTGGTACCCATAGACTGTCCGCTGAGTGTGTGCAACGCTCCCGTAGGGAGTTTAGAGGGTAGTGATTGCAGGTTTTGTGGTATTAATACACGACGCATCTGCTTATTGTGGCAGTACTTCCAGCGTAACCACATACGCCAACGTGCGCTCTTTAGCTACTTTGTTCGATACTTTGTTATCTTTGAAATCAGCATCTAACCAGTACATACCAGCTTCCGGTAACGATACTTTCAACTTACCATTTTTATCGGTTTTGTAGGTTTTCTCTTCCGTATTATTTCTATAACGGGACTGAGAGCGAATAATGGCAACTTCCACCCCTTCAGTCGGTTTGCCATCGACCAAGAATGTCAATTCAACTGGCTCACCAGTCACCAAATCATTCGGATGTGTAGCGACCACTAATTCAAGACCTTTGCCCGTTGTCTTTAATGCCGTCGGCTTGCCCACGGTCACAAAGTTCTCCATGCGGCTATCTGTTTCAGATACTTGTAGGTCTTTTGCATCGGCAGGGACTTCTTTTGCCAATGCTTCTGCCGTACCCATAAAACGTTTAGGTTTATTCTCGGCATCTTTCCAACTGGCACGGAAACCAGAACGTAGCAGCTCTAAACGATAAGTACCTTGCTGCTCTAGCTTGGCATCAAATACGGTGCGGAGTTCACCTTTCATCACATTCACAGGCGTCACTTTACTGCCGTCAGGCGCAATAATGTTCAGGGCATCAATCACAAGCGGGCGATGATCGATCATGAATGGAACGCTGGATGTTGCGGCGTCAAACGACACAAACTGTGGTGCAGAAAGTACGGTGCTAGATGGTGCAATCCAAACACCATGTGCATGCGCAACAGAAGCCGTTGCAGCTAGCGCTATAGATACTAGGGTGTATATGTGTTTCATAGCTATGTTCCTCAAAGATGTATATTTAGAAATTAGGGTTTCAGATCCACAATAATATCGCCCAGTTCTTGTTGCCCTGCCGCTTTGGCCGTTTCGGCTTTCTTCACCGGCCATGTAAATGGCACGCGCACAATTTCACGGCCACCTTTTTCACGGGCAGACTCCACTGCAATGTTGTATTGGCCTGCAGGTAGATTGGCCAATGGCTCTTTACCTTCTACAAAGGTTAAGGCATGCTCACCCACCGCACGCGTAGCACCTGTGATGCCATCCATAGGCAAAGACTGATCGCGACCACTTTTACGCCACCACTGACGCAAGTCTTTCAGCCATTTATCGCTTTGCTCGCCTTTATCGGTTTTCTTTTGGCTATACCAAACAGCCAAATTCTTTTGAACACTTTGGTCAGGCTTTTCAACCCAAATCGCCACATAAGGACGATGATATTCAGACGTGTTGATTTGAGGCAGCGTCACTTTGACACTAATCTCCCCCGCGCCAGCTTGATTAGCAAACATGCCAGCCACTAAAGCCGGGATCAGTGCAGAAACCCAATTACGCATTTACAAACTCTCCTAATAACTTATTGAATAAACAACTTAATGAATAAATAAAATCACTAACACCAATGGCAAGACAATACCCAACCCAACCAAAGGCCATGTTGATGGACGGTTATTAGCATGCATGCTCAACATGCATAACCCTGTGATACTGAATACGAGCGCGGCAACAGAAAAGACGTCTAAGAACCAGCTCCAAGCTGTTCCGGTATTTCTGCCTTTATGCAAATCATTCAAATAGGAAACCCAGCCACGTTCGGTAAGCTCATAGTCCACTTCACCACTGGCGCGGTCTATCACCAACCAGGCATCGCCACCAGGGCGGGGCAATGACAAGTAGACTTCAGCGTCTGACCACTCACCCGGCACATTGGCCAACTCAACGCCGATCGCATTGCTCACCCAATCAGCAGTTGCCTTTGGCAAGACGGCTTTATCACTAGAGGGCGCAGCTTTAATCTGGTTTAACAGCGCTGGAGGCACGGTGGCTGATTTGTTAGAGACTACAGGCACCGATTCGATATGCGTTGCGTTGTTAAGCGTAATCCCTGTAATAGCAAACAGCAACATGCCGACAAGGCATGCAGCTGAGCTGATCCAATGCCAGCGATATAGATGCTTGAGCCAGAACGCCCTATTTTTCTGATGTAATTGATTTTGCATATCTGGCAGATATTGAATACGTTAAGTTTAATGTTACTTGCAATATGGATAACTAAGGCACAAAGCGCTCGCCTGTTCCGGATTGCTACAAATGCAAATGAGAACCAATCTCATTGTATCAGAAAGCAATACGTAAAGATGCTCGCTAGATGTAAAGTTAGTTAAAGATTTTATGTGGATTCGAGAGTAACTCTACGCAAAATATCGCCGTGAATATCATCCAGTGTTTTACATCCAGAAAGTGCCATGGCAATTTCAAGCTCCTCACGCAACAGGCGGACAAGATGCGCAACACCTAATGCACCAGCGGTTGCAAGGGCATAGATATATGGTCGGCCAATCATGACAGCCGTTGCCCCTAAAGCGCGGGCTTTCATGATATCTGTACCGCGACGAATACCTCCATCCACCAGCACAGGCACTGCGCCATTTATAGCCGCAGCAACTTCTGGCAATGCAGTTAACGTAGCGGAAACGCCATCCAGCACGCGGCCACCGTGATTAGAGACAATGATGCCGGCGGCACCTATGGCTACCGCTCTTTTCGCATCGTCAGGATGCAGAATTCCCTTGAATAACACAGGTAACGAGGTCTGTTTAACTAGCCACGTCACATCTTCCCAAGTGGGCGCAACTGTCATCACGCCATCAAATATGGCGCTCTTGCCTTCTGGCACGCTCGGTAACGAAATAGGGGGTACATTGATATTAGCCATCTCAGCTGGTAAAGCAAAACCGGCACGCTGTTCTCGATTACGTGCACCAGAAACAGGTGCATCCACGGTGAGCACCAATGCGCGATAGCCCGCAGCCTCAGCACGTTGAACCAACGCCAATGTTGCATCCCGACTCCCCTGCCAATACAGTTGAAACCACAGCAAACCTTGGCTTTGATTCGCAATATTTTCCAACGAGTGAGAGGCTTGGGTTGATATGACGGCAGCGCCCTGCATCACAGCAGCAGCAAGCGTGGTCGCATACTCACCATCAGGGTGGAATAAGCGCTGACTGGCTACCGGCGCAAGAATAATCGGATGCGCTAGCGTCTCGCCAAACAATGTGCAACGCGTATGCCCACCTCGCACATCAGCCAATACGCGCGGCTGAATGTCATAATCAGACCAAGCGTTAAGATTCGCTTTAATCGTATATTCGTCCGCAGCCCCGCCTTGCAGATAGGCCAAAGCCGCGTGGTCAATGTGATCAACAGCCCGCCGCTCATAGTCGGCAACAGACACAACATCCGCAGGAATAGCTTGTAACGGTGCACTTGCCATTAGTCAGCCCATTGCCTGATGAGGTTATGGTAATGGCCTGTTAACGCAACAATTTCTTCTGTATTACCCACTTGACTGCGCAATTTCAACAGCGTCATGTCCAGATTAAACAGCATGCTACGCTGCCAGGCATCACTCACCAGACTTTGCACCCATAAAAAAGAAGCCACGCGCTCACCAGCAGTAATTTTTTCAACACGATGCAAGCTAGAAGACGGATAAAGAATGGCATCCCCTGCGGCCAATTTCACTTCATGGCTACCATAGGTATCTTCAACAATCAGTTCGCCACCTTCATACTCTTCTGGCTCTGATAAAAATACCGTCACCGAAATATCCGTACGCACACGCAGACCTGTGCGCCTATCCATCTGAATCGCATTATCGACATGATCACCATAGGTATTGCCAACCGCATAACGATTAAACATGGGGGGCAGTATGTGTTGCGGCAAAGCAGCAGAAACGAATAATGGCTGCCGTTCAAGAGCCGTCATAATGGTTTGTGATAGCGCTGCGTAATGTGGGGATTCAGTTGAAAACTGCATGTTATGTTTTGCTTCGGCAGCCAATGGCCCGGCACTACCAGCGCCATTTACCCAAGGTCCCGCATCAAGGGCGCGGCGTAGTTCTAGCACTTGCGTTTTGGTAAACACTTCAGGGATATGTAACAGCATAAGTTTCCTGCAATTAACCAATAAAAAAGCCCGCCAGTAAACACTGACGGGCGTTTAGCTTACCTTACTTTATTTAAAACACAAACTCAGCAGTCAGCATGCCAGAACGTGGTAAACCCATGCGTACACGAGCACCACTGTTATTGAGAGTTTCAATATAGTCTTTATTAAAAATGTTATATACATTTAAACGTAAGTTAAGATTTTTATTAATAGCATAAGCGACCATCGCATCTGCCACTACATAAGACTCAATCTCAGGCATATTGTTAACGTTAGCAAGCTCTGCAGTCACTAAACGTTTTTGCTCACCCATATAACGTGCACCACCACCTACCGTAAAGCCACTAAATTGGTATTGTGTCCACAATGTTGCACTGTAGTCAGGAACCCAACGGACACCCGTTGTATTTAACCCTGTGCTACTTTGCTGTTCAAGCGCTTTAGCATTCAATTTAGTCAAGCCAGCTGATAACTGCCAGTATTCTGACAATTGCCCAACTGCTAGCAACTCATAACCTGATACGCGTGTTTTACCAATTTGCACCGGTTGCAACAAATCATCAAACGAAGTCTGCTTGTCATTCTCCGTTTGGAAAATGGCAGCAGTTACATTTAATTGGTTATTGAGTAAATCCCACTTAGTACCAATTTCAATGTTTTCCGTTTTTTGCGGATCCAATGCGCTGTTGTTTTGGTTGTTAGCAGTCGCAGATAAGGCAAAGTTTGCACTGGCTGGTGGTGTATAAGATGTTGCATAAGACACATACACACTACCATTGGTAGCTGGCTTATACAACACACCTGCTTTGTAACTTGTCAGATTATCTGAGTCACTCAAGTTTGATTTGGTGAGTGTTTGTACAGGCGCTGTACCAGATACTGTGCCTACTTTAGCGCGAGTATCGTAACGCTCAAAACGCACACCCGCATTAAGTTGCCACTTATCCGTCAAGTCCAAAGTATCAAACACATAAGCTGCCATTGTCGATGTGCGGCCATCTGAATCTGCACCGTTTCTATAAGGCTTGCCTAACAAATCGTTTTCGTTTGGATTGTAAAGGTTGGCCGCCGGGCTAGAAATCGCAGTATAAGGCACGCCGCTAATCACTGTCGTAGCAGTACCAAAGCCTTTGCTTTTTTGCCTTTCGTAGATTAATTCCAAACCACCAGCCAATGAGTTCTTGAATCCAGCAATATCAAACGCACTATTCAGACTAGTTTGATTTACCAGAATCTCATCTTGACGATCAATGCGTTGACGTGAGCGCGCTACAGTCCAAGTATTTGGGTTTGCACCAACCGCAGTAAGCCCGTTTATACCTGTAGTAATACGGTCAATATCAGATAGACCATAACGTGTAACATTGCGAACCGTTGTAGTAGCATTGATATCATGTTCAAACTTGGCAGTCACCATATCTGCATCAACATGTTCGTAGTCATTATCGCTGCCATAATAGTTTTCACGATCCACCTTGCGGCCTGCTCTTAGCGCAGCGCTCGCGTTATAAAAGCCATCCATGCCAATAGAGGGAATACCACCATCAGGTGTATTGTCTTGGCGTACGTGTTGTGAGTACACATAGAAGCGAGTAGGTGTACCTAAACCGAAACCAATAGACGGAGCAAGAGAGAAGTTTTGGTTATCCACTTCATCACGCTTATCCACATTACCATCAAAACCTAAAGCGTTAATACGCACAGCCGTGGTATCACCAATCGCTTGGTTCACATCAATCGTGCCACGCTTCTTATCCGCGGTACCGTAGCCAATCGTTGCATAGTTTTTGCCGGTAAGCGTTGGTAGTTTGCTGATTAAGTTAATATAACCAGATGCTGCACCACGACCGATATCCGCACCCGCTGGGCCTTTGACCACTTCAATTTGCTCAATGTTAAACACATCACGTGAAACCGCACCCAAGTCGCGCACACCATCTAAAAACAATTGGTTTGAAGCATTAAAGCCACGCATAGAGAAAGTATCACCCGCAGAAGTATTGCCGTTCTCACCCAACTGAATTGTGATACCCGGTGTATTGCGCAGTGCATCAGTTAACGAGAAAACACCTTGCTCACGCAATAGTTCTTTTTTAATCACTTGCACCGTTTGTGTCGTATCAATCAATGGTTTGGTGAATTTATTATTGGCTGACTCATCAGCTTTAAAGGGCACTTCTTTGGCCGCCTTAACACTCACCTCTGGCAATTCTGTGACTTCATCAGCAGCAGTTGCAGCAATAGAGAATGTGGCAGCAACCATGGCGGCGATACGCGCGGAGTTGTGTTTGCGACTACGGATATGACTCATTGTTTCTTCCCTCTGTTTTAAATTGTATCTGGCTGGCTGAGGTCATTCCGTCTGTTGCGGTGTACCGTTGGCTTGCTTGAAAAATGGTGGTTAAAAAAAACTGCAAATATTTAAATGCTTAATGCACACTTAGCGAAAGCATAAGAGCCTCGCAACCACATATTCATTTAGACCTTACTGCGCCTCAACACTGTCGCTATTTAGTGGGCTTGCCATTAGAGTGCGATACTGTCTTCATTGGCGAACTTGTTAAACGGTGTAAACTTTGTGTGTTTTGTGTAAAAAACTGGATGAATGATAACCGTTCTCATTTACAATTGCAAGAAATATGTATGATACATACCTAAAATATCCACCATCACTGAATAGCATGTTTAAACGATTAGAAAACCAAACCAAGGCAGCAAAACCTTTACAAAGACCAGCACTCGTACTGATTGCTACACTTTATTGTTTTGCTGGGTATGCGCACGCTGATAGTTCCATTTGGTACAGCAACGGCGACCCGTTAAATACCAAAATCGATGCCCTACCCAAAATACCAGCAGGGTATCAGGCCGACAATGCAACTTGCACTAGCACAGACCTAAGCAAGCCTATTACGCTAACTGAAGTGACCGAAGCGAGTCTTTGCAACAACCCGCAAACCAGTGAGATTTGGGCCAGCGCGCGTGCGCAAGCCGCACAGTTAGGCATTGCAAAATCGGCTTACCTACCTTCATTAAGCGATAACGTTTCCAGCAGCGTAGGCATCTCATCACCTGAGTCCAGCACACGCAGCAATCCTTATCTCAACTTAAGCAATAGCTTGGTTGCTAATTATCTGCTGTACGATTTTGGCAACAGGAATGCAACATTAGAAAACGCACGTCAGCTATTGCTCTCTGCAAGCGCCAGCCAGAGCAGTACCGTACAAAGTGTGCTACTGGCTTCAACTGTAGCGTTTTATCAGGTACAAGCCAATATTGCTGCACTAGATGCGGCACGCGAGGTAGAGCGTGCCAGTGAAGAAAGTTTCAAAGCAGCAGAAGCACGCTACAAGGCGGGCGTCTCCACCCCTGCGGACAAGCTGCAAGCACAGACTGCTTATGCGCAACTCACGCTCGCGCGCATTACCAATGAAGGTAATCTACAGACAGCTTACGGCAGCCTAGCCAATGTCATGGGCTTGCCTGCCAATCAAAAAATTACATTGGCCAGCGGCTTGGTCAATGCGCCACAAAATATTCTTGAAGATGTGAGCACATTGATTGAACAAGCGGGGGCGCGTCGGCCAGATTTGATTGCAAGTGAGGCACAACTCAAAGCAGCGCAAGCAAGTATCGACGCAAGCAAAGCAGCGGCTAAGCCAACCATTTCAGTGTCAATGTCCAATAACCTGCAGGATGGCTCAAGTCTTTCCTCCAGCAATAATTCTACATTGGGCCTCACCGTATCTATTCCTTTATTCAATGGCTATGCACCCACCTACCGTATCCGTGCTGCGGAGGCCACGGCTGACTTGCGTGCTGCACAGCGCGATCGATTGAAGTTACAAATCTCGCTGGATGTGTGGACTGCCTATCAGAATCTGCGGACCGCGCTACAGTCTGTAACTGCTACCGAAGTATTGGTGAGCAGCGCCGAGCAATCTTATCGCGTTGCGTTGGGGCGTTATAAAGCGGGTGTAGGTAATATTATTGATACGCTGAATGCGCAAAGTGCACTTGCCACTGCCCGGCAACAAAAAATTCAGGCGACACTGAATGCCAATATTGCACGTGCCACTTTGGCGCAAGCCATGGGCGCACTTGATAATGCAATGATTCAATCATTGCCTGCAACGAACACTACTCAACTATCTCAATAAATCTCACTTAATTGTACGAACTAAGCGTCTATGAAAATACTTAAGAAAATTATCCCACTTGTCCTGTTACTCGCAATCGCTGCCGGTGCTTATTACTTCTATCAAAAATCGCATCAGGTAAAACCTGAAGATTTATATAGATTAGATGAGGTCACCCGCGGTGATATTGAACAAACAGTTTCAGCCAACGGCACACTTAACCCTGTAAGCTTGGTGAGCGTAGGTACACAAATCTCAGGCATCGTGAGAAAGCTGTATGTAGACTTTAACGATAGAGTAGAGAAAGACCAAATACTGCTTGAACTCGATAGTGCACTGTTTAACGCGCAAATCACGCAATCACAAAGTAGCGTACGTAACAATCAAGCCTCGGTTGAGCTGGCTATTGCCAATGAGAAACGAATTCGAGAGTTATACTCACAAGAATTTGTATCCAAACAAGAATTAGACACCGCAGTACAGGTACTCAAATCAGCCAAAGCGCAGCTAGACAGTGCGCGCGGGCTATTGGCACGTGATCAAACCAACCTGAACTTTACGATTATCCGCTCACCTGTTTCAGGCATTGTAGTGAATCGTGTGGTGGATGTTGGACAAACTGTTGCGGCAAGTTTCCAAACGCCAACATTGATTCAAATTGCACAAGATTTAGCCAAAATGCAGATTGATACCAGCTTTGCCGAAGCAGACATTGGCAAAATCAAAGACGGTCAAGCAGTTAAATTTAATGTGGATGCTTTCCCTAACCGTAATTTCGAAGGCACCGTCAAACAAGTACGTTTAAACTCAACCAACACTTCAAATGTGGTCACTTACAACGTGGTCGTATCTGTAGATAATAGTGATTTAACATTGCTGCCTGGCATGACCGCTTATGTGAATATTGCGGTCTCCAAGGCAGAGCAATCACTATTAGTGCCAAATGCGGCATTGCGCTATAAACCAAAAGTAGATGAAAGTGCCAGTGCGAATGGCGACAAAAAACAAGAAGCTGGCCAAGGTGAAGGTAGCAAAGCTGAAGGCAACAGAGCTGAGGGTGGCAGGGCTGAAGGCGGTAAAGGTGGCGAAAGAAGAAGAAATGGCGGCGGCAGAAATAGAAACAAATCCGAAGATTTAAGCGCTGGCAAAATTTATGTGTTAAGAGATGGCAAACCAACACGTGTGAGAGTCAATATTGGTATCACAGATGGCCGCTCTACTGCAATTACTGCGCGCGATTTAGCGGTAGGTGACAAAGTGATTGTCGGCGAATTGCAAGCCAATGGACAACCCCAAGCTGGCGGCAGTATGCGCGCACCAAGAATGTTCTAGGTTAGATAGAGTCGCCATGCAAAAAAGTGTGATTGAAGTTAGTCATCTGTTTAAAGACTATCAAACAGCTGCAGGACCTTTCCCCGTCCTTAAAGATGTCAATTTACGTATTGATAGCGGCGATTATGTCGCCATCATGGGCCCATCAGGCTCGGGTAAATCCACCTTTATGAATATTCTGGGCTGTTTGGATAAACCAACCAAAGGACAATATGTATTAGATGGTCACCCGGTTGCTACCATGGAAGAAAATGCAGTGGCTGGTGTGCGTAATAAAACCATTGGCTTTGTGTTTCAGGGCTTTAATTTGTTGGCACGCTCCAGCTTATTAGATAACGTTGCTTTGCCGTTGGTGTATTCAGGCATCGAAAAACCTGAGCGGCATAGAAGAGCAAAAGTGCTTTTAGAAAAAGTGGGCTTAGGCAAACACATTAACTCGCGTCCCAACCAAATTTCTGGCGGCCAACAACAGCGCGTGGCGATTGCGCGTGCGTTGGTGAATAACCCAAGATTGATTCTTGCCGATGAACCAACAGGTAACTTAGACAGCGTAACCAGTGAAGAAATTATGGCGCTATTTGGCGAGTTAAATAAAGAAGGCATCACCATCGTGTTAGTCACGCATGAAACAGATATTGCTGAACACGCTAAACGCCAAGTGCGATTTCTGGATGGCAAAATTGTCGAAGACACCCTTACAGAGCGCCCTACACCAGATACATTAGACCCACAGGAGATTGATCATGTTTAGCGCCATGTTAGGAGAAGCATGGCACGCCATGGGCGCAAACCGCTTGCGCACTTTTTTAACCATGCTCGGCATGGTGATTGGTGTGGGCGCCGTCGTATTGATGATGGCGATTGGTCAAGGTGCAGAAGCTTCGGTCAAACGTTCCATCAACGCCATGGGTAGCAATCTTTTTGTTGTACTTTCAGGGCCACCCAATATGGGCGGCGCACGTTCAGCCACCGGTAATGCACCTTCGCTTAACGTCAAAGATGCCAATGCCATTGTGGATTTAAGTGGTGTGCTAGGCGTAGCCCCGGTCACTATGGGTAAAGCGCAAATTGTGTTTGGCAGCAACAACTGGAATACCGATATCATCGGTACCACGCCTAGCTATTTGGACGTACGCTCATGGGATTTGACCGATGGCTATGCGTTTTCAGATTCCGACATACGCTCTGCTACACGTGTTGCACTGATTGGTAAAACAGTGGCCGACAATATTTTTGGCGAAGACATTGACCCTGTTGGCAAAACTATTCGTATCAAGCAAAGCCCTTTTGTGGTGCTTGGCGTGCTAAGCAGCAAAGGCCAAACGTTAGATGGCCGCGATCAGGATGACACGATTATTGTGCCACTGACCACTGCGCAACGTAAGTTATTCGGCAATCAATTGCCAGGTAGCGTACGTCAAATCATCGTGCAGGCAGAGTCTGACAAAGCCATGGTCATGGTGGAAGAAGGTCTGAATAGTTTGCTGAATCAGCGTCATAACATACGTGAAGGTGCTGATAGCGATTTCTCAGTACGCAACCTCACGGCCATTGCCAACTCTGCTGCGGAAACCACGCGCACCATGTCACTACTATTAGGTGCAATCGCCTCAGTCTCATTACTAGTTGGCGGCATCGGCATCATGAATATCATGCTGGTATCGGTCACCGAGCGTACGCGTGAGATTGGCATCCGCATGGCAATTGGCGCACGTCAACGTGACATTTTGATGCAGTTCTTATTAGAAGCGATTGTGATTTCTATTGTCGGCTGTTTGATTGGCATTGCCATTGGTGTGGCGGGTGCCTTACTGGTCAGCACCTTCACGCAAGCTGAGGTGATTGTCTCCAGCAATTCGGTCATCATCGCGTTTAGCGTAGCCGCCAGCATTGGCGTGTTCTTTGGCTTCTATCCAGCCAAAAAAGCTGCGATGCTCAACCCGATTGAAGCGTTACGTTATCAGTAAAGCAGACCAGCGATGCAATAAAAAACCCAGCCATAAGCTGGGTTTTTTTGTTACTACACTACTGCTTATATTTCAAAGTTTAATACTTCCAAGTCACTGTCGCTAAGCCACTAAACGGCGCTGCATAAAAGGCTTGTCCAGCATACGCATACCGCATGCTAGATAAATATTTTTCATCGGTCACGTTATACAAGTTAACCGCTGCGCTCCAATGCTCGTCAATTTTATAATTGGCCATTAAATTAAGCGTTGCATAGCTATCTTGCTCATAGCGCACAGTGCCAATATCCACGTGAGTATCGCTCTGCCAGTTTAAGCTCGCGCCAACTTTCAGGTTTTCAATAGACGGCACTGTGTAAACAGTCGTTACATGAACGAGATGTCTCGGGACAAATGGATTTACATTTTGATCGTGATCGCCCTTAACACTCATCAAACGCGTATAACCAGCATTGATATTTAAGCTATCTGTCAACTCGCCAGACACATCAAACTCATAGCCTTTGGTGGTGGCTTGAATGCCTTCATAAGTGTTGATAGTGCTCCCATTAAAAAGTGCTGTTCCAGTTGACTGCGCTTGATTCTCTTGCTCTGTTCTAAACAGCGCAAAAGAGCTATTCAACTTTTTATTGAACCACTCACTTTTGATACCAGCTTCATAGTTTTTGCCTTTTAGTGGGGCGAGTGTTTTAAAGTTAGCGCCTCTTTCCACTTGCGGCTTGTAAATGCCTGCGTAGCTCGCATACAAAGAAATTGTGTTACTCAAGTCTAAAACAGCACCAACGTATGGCGTGAACTTATTGTTTTCCTTGGCTATTTGGTCAGTGCCATATGCAACGCCTTCTAACTCGTAGCTCAGCAAACTACCGCCCACTGTTACTTTTAAAGCATCTAAAGGATTAAGTTTGGCCGCTGCATAGAGATTGGTAGTAGTACTCTGGTAGTCGGAACTTTTACTTTTAGGCCCAAAATTTGGCATCGGAAAATTGCCCAAGTCATCAAAACTCACCACAGAGATATTACCTATTGTGTCGCCTATGCGTGAGTACTCCTTCATATACGACTTACTCCAGGTAGCCCCCACCACTAGCTCGTGCTTACGGCCTGCTAGCTCAAAAGGTCCATTGGCGTATATATCAGCAACGTGATCTTTGGTCGCAAAGCTGTAAATGTAAGGGTAGCTTGTATAAGTACCCAAGCCAGTAGCACGGTCTTCGAAACCGTCAATATAGTTATAACGGCCTTCAGATCCCGTATCTTTGTACGTTAATTGCCCTTTCACTTGCCAGTCATTATTAAAATAATGAGTCAACTCGGCAAAGCTCACATTGGTATCCACTTTCATGTAGGCCCAATCTGTCGCTGGGGAATCAGACACTTTGTAATGGCGCTTACTGCCATCAGTGTAGAGCAATGGCAGGCTGCCAAAGTTATTTCCGCTGGAATCATTTTTCTGATAAGTGTGACCAATCGCCACACTTGTGCTATCGCTTAAATCTGCTTCAATGACACCATACACCACATTTCTTTCTGTGCTGTAGCGGTCAAGGTAAGAGTTTCTATTTTGGTACGCGCCTACTAACCGCCCACGCACGCTACCATCAGCATTCAGTGCTGTTGATACATCTGCATCTAAGCGTCTGTTATCCCAAGAACCGGCTGATACATCCACTTTGGCTTGAAAGTCTTTTGTTGCGCGTTTACGTACAAAGTTAATGGTGGCAGAAGGGTTACCCGTGCCCGCTACCAAGCCATTGGCACCGCGCAACACTTCAATGCGGTCAAACACAGCCACATCCAAATCACCATAGTTGGTGCCACTAAAGCTAATCGGAGAATTGAGGCCATCTATTTGAAAACTGGTAATGTTCAAACCGCGCGCGGTGTATTCGGTACGGTCAGTTTCAAACTGTTCCACTTTAATACCTGTTGCGTAAGACAAAGCTTCGTTCACTGAGAGGATACGAAAATCATCTAACTCTTGACGGGTGATGACAGAAATGGATTGTGGCGTCTCACGTATCGAAGTATCTAGACGTGTTGCCGTTGCCGTTGACTTTACGCTATAGGATTTTGTTTTTTCAGATGGTTGATCTGGCTGGGCTGCCTTAGACTTCACCTCGACTTCTGGAAGTTCATCTTCCGCATGCGCAAGATAAGGTAATACCGCGATCACTGCGGCAAGGATAATGTTTTGACGCACGGTTTTCCCGCGCAAAGTATGTTGCATTTGATTCCCCTGTAGTTCAAAAAAGTAAGTTTTTTTGGCTGGCTACAGGCGAGAAATGCGTTAGCTGGCTAGTGAATATTTAAGCTGAGTTAATGTCGAATCACATCGCGAAAATAATACATATAGACCATGACAATGACGGGCACGCCTAATGCGCCGATGGAAATCAGCTCAAGCACACCGCCTTCTAGTAGCAATGTCACGACCAGACCAACCATCGTCAGCACACCCAAGACGATTGGCCATATAAAGATTTGCATCAAGGTTTTAGCGGGCATATTGAGTATCTATCTGCGCTTGATTTAGCGTGATGCATAAGCTTCATTAAAGGCGAGACGCTGTTGTACATCGTGCTGATAATGCGCACGCTTTTTCCACCACAGCACCAAGCCTGTCCATAAAACAACAATCGTAAATAAGTCTAAAATCAACCAAATAATCTTCATCGGCATACCACCGTAATCGCCAAAATGCAGTGGCTGAGAAATCAGTAATGTCGCCAAATACCAAGGCACTTCGCGACTATCCGTCAGCTTGGCGGTTTGCGCATCTATCAATACGGGTTTGAATAAACGTGACGTGACTGGACTATCGCCCCGCATAAACATGCCGTAATGATGCGGACTGGAAAAATCGGTTCCCGGAAAAGCAATAAACCCAAGCCGCATATTAGGCTCACGCGCTTGCGCCGTGTCTACCGCTGCTTGCAAGGAGGCATAGTGGGTTGGCGGCGGCAAGCCTTTATAAGGCGCAGTCATGGCAGACATTTGGTCAAACTGCCAATACTTAATCACTAAATCCGCCCACGCATTAATAATGCCTGTGGTGCCGACTACCAGCGCCCATACGAGGGTGACAATCCCTAAAAAGTTGTGTGTATCCAAACGCTTTAATTTGGGCGCGCGGTCTTTACGAATTTGGCCAAATTCCAGCTTGCGCATAAAAGGCGCATATAGCACTACGCCTGAAATAATAGCCACAACGAGTAACACGCCCATCAAGCCTAAGAACAACATGCCGGGCAAACCGGCAAATAAATCCACATGCAGCTTGAACATCACATACATAAAGCCTTCGTTAAACTTAGGCTCTTGCAATACCTTGGCCGTGCGTGCATCAAGCTTCACAAACTTGGTATCGTCTTCCGAAGTAGCAGTTTTGCCTAGGCTCACCGTCCAACTATTATTTTCATCGATATCGCGAAACACAAACTGCACCACACGACTTGGGTATAACGCCTTGGCATTGGCCAATACATTGTCCATGCTAGCCAATGGTGTGTTGCTTGGCAGTTCTGGCGGGTCGACTTCGTTGCCCAATAAATGACTAATCTCATGACTAAAGATCAAGGGCAACCCAGTTAAACACAGTAACAACATAAATGCCGTGCAGGCCAAGCTAGACCATTTATGTACCCAAGCCCATGTTTTTAAAGCGTGTATTTGCATTTAATTATTTGTTTAATTCAAAAAAAAATTGACCATTAAATGAATTTAACTACGCCTTTCATCATGAAAGCGTGGCCTGGGAACGAGCAGAAGAAAACATAATTAGCTTTGGTATCAAGCTTGGCCAACGTTAACTGCGTGGCCGCCTGCTCACCACCGCCAATCAGCTTGGTGTAGGCAACTACACGTGTGTCATTCGGCTTAAGATATTCATTGGCCGTACCCGCTTTACTACCATCTTCCAGCACAGCTTTTTGATCAGCTTCTTTTGCAATGACCAAGTTATGCCCCATGATGTTTTTGCCGAGCTTGCCCACATGTTTTAAAGTGATATTAAATGCTTTACAGGATTTTTTGACTGCGATTTCTTTACTGCTAAACGTCATGGCATCTGTGGCCTCAATCACGATGTCGCAGCCATCGGCTGCCAATGCAAATTGAGGTAACAGTGTGATCGCGCCTGACAATAAGCTGCTAGCGATAATGCGTTGAATGGATTTACGTTGTTGATTAAACATTGCCTGCCCCTTTAAAGAATAATTAAAATTGGCTGGCTACTAAAGCAATGCTTACTTGGCTGGCTACTTACACTAATGATTTAGATTGGATATCGTACAACTCAAGATTTAAGTAAACGTATCAGATCGAAAAGCAAAAAACTCGATGACTTTAATGGCGATCAAGCTCATTAAACAAAAGGCCGCAATGACAACAAGTGCGAGCATGGAAAATCCGATAGTCGTATCGGCCCATTTGGTTAACATCGCTGTCATTGCTAGCTCCTAATAAACGCCAATAAAAATAGGATTATTTCGGCTCACTTAAAAAGCCTAACTTAGTAATCCCAACGTTCTGTGCGTCCGCCATCACTTCTGACAACAATTGATAGCGTGTATCTTTATCCGCACGAATTTGCAATTCTGGCTGCGGCGTCTGTTTGGCAGCGGCCTCTAAACGTGATTTAAGCGTTGCTTGCTCTATCGGCGCATCGTTCCAGTAGGTTTTGCCTGCTGCATCTATCGCCAATGAAATCACTTCTGGTTTTTCAGGCAACGGTTGGCTTGTGGCTTGTGGCAAATCAATCTTTACGGCATGCGTTAACAATGGCGCAGTGATAATAAAAATCACCAACAGCACCAGCATCACGTCAACCAATGGTGTGGTATTAATTTCACTCATCGGCTGCGTATGCGCATCCGACAGCATGCTTGATTGCTGACTATTCCCAATCATGCAGGCACTCCGTTCACTTTGTTAGCAGCATGCGTAGTAGCATTGGCATCCACAACAGCTTGTCGTGGACTAGTATGCTTTTTTGCTAAGGTAGCCCCTGTCGTCATTAATACATGCAAATCTTGTGCAAACGTATCTAGCTGACCCAGTATCGTACGATTGGCTTTTACAAATGCGTTGTATGCCAATACAGCCGGAATCGCTACAGCCAACCCAATCGCGGTCATAATCAAAGCCTCGCCCACTGGGCCGGCTACTTTGTCCAATGTCGCTTGTCCACTGGCGCTGATTGCAGCTAACGCATGGTAGATACCCCATACCGTACCAAATAAGCCCACAAACGGCGCAACACTACCCACCGATGCCAACACAGACAAACCAGACTCCAATTGGCTGGATGTCGCTGCGATATCGCGACGCATACTGCGTGCGACAAACTCTTCATGGCTACAGGCATTGGCAGACGTTTGCACATGCGTATGGTGATGCTGGGACGCAGTAGCTGCGTGATGCGCCAACGCATAGGCAGCTGAGTGTGCATCTTCAATGTTCAGCGCTGCCTGCAAATTAGGCGCGGCCCAGAACTGCGCAATATAGCGCTGAATAGCAGACTTCATGCGCACATACTGCACATATTTAGTCACCATTAAATACCAGCTAGCCACAGACATCACCAACATCAGTGCAGCCACCGCAATCGCCACAGGTCCAGCCTCTAATATAAACATTAAGCTGTTAAATTCTTGGGTTTGGTTCATTTCATTCTACTTTCTAACTAAAAAAACTATCGTTCATACAAATGTTGAGCGCTCTACCTAATTACTGTAACGAGAATTTAACGGGCACATCCACAGCAGCAATCAACGCCACTTTATTTCGCATTGCGGGAATAAAACGCCAACCTTTTACAGCCTCAATCGCCGCCTCATCTAGGCGCTCATGTCCACTGGATTTTTTGAGCGTTACCTCGGTTGGCTTCCCTGCGGTATCCACTACCACATGCAACAGCACACGCCCCTGCTCACCTAAACGCTTAGACATGCGCGGATATTCAGGCTCTGGGTTTTGCAGGTACGCCACACCAAATTTGGGTGGCTCGATTTTTTCTTCCACCACCACAGGCTCTGATTTTGGTGGCGCTTTGGCCTCAACCACCTCTTGCACTGGCGGCACTGGGTCTGGCGTTGCTTCTTTCACCTCCACCGTTGTGGCTTCCACCATACGCTCTGCTGGCACTTCTAGCGGCTGAATTTTCTCAACTACTTTTTTAAGCTTAGGTTTGGGCTGTACCACTGGTTTAGGCGGCTCAATAATCGGCACGACTTCGGGCTCTGGCGTAGGTGGCGCAATCAAACTCACTTGCATCGGTTGCGCTGGCTTTACTGGCTCTATTGTTTCTAGATTTTGTTTGGCAAGATAATAAATGCTTGCTGCGTGTGCTAGCACCACCATCAGCAATGCGATCTTTGATTTTAAGGGGCGCTCAAGCACTGGCTGCACAGGCATCAACACTTCCGACTGCACTGCAATAAGGTTTTTCACAGACTTTTTCTGCACAGACACAACGTGCTCTGCCGAGTATACCAACGTCACTGGAGTGGCAATATTTGACTTCATGCGCAGCTTAACCCTATTTTATACTGTTGATTCATATCGCTATTTTGTCAGAATTAATTTATTTTGTTTAGTCAATCGCAGTACATAAGTCTCATTTTGGTGCTGAATCATTACTTCGTTACCGTCGCAAAACAACTTCTCACTATTTAATTTTTTAATAGAGGTAATTTTGATTGGATTACTGCATCCATCAGCATCTGTCACCATTGCAATATCCATATCTAGCAGGGCTTTTGAAGCAATACTTGTAATAATCTTCATGTTCACAATCGCCTTAGCTTAGCACCCTAAAAAGTTGGCCGACTTACATCAACCCATGTATACACATCAAGTTGAAGGCAGCCATAAAAGGAGATGCATGTTTCCATGCGGTACTACACTTAAAGCGCTGTTAGGGACGCTTTAAATTCTTCACAACTTCCATATCCTTTATTACACGCGGTTTGCGTAATATTCCACCACTTGTTGTACATCTACCGGGAACGGCACATCTTCAATGGCCGGCAAATGCGCTACGGTCACCACTTTATGTTGCTCATCCCAGCTTAACCACTCTGGACGTGCGAGCGGTAGCGCTTTCAACGTCTCTACCACCATGGGGATTTGCTGGCTGGATGGTTTCAGCGAAATTTGATCGCCCACTTTTAAACGGATAGAAGGAATATCCACACGTTTACCATTCAACAGCATGTGCCCATGGCTCACCAGTTGACGAGCAGCAATACCTGTCGGTGCATAGCCCGCTCTAAATGCTACGTTATCCATACGCAGTTCCAACAACTGCAATAAGCGCTCACCTGTTGGCTCTTTACCTTTACGCGCATCTAAAATCAAAATGCGCATTTGACGTTCGGTTAAGCCATAGTTAAAACGTATCTTTTGCTTCTCCACCAGCTTCACACCAAAGTCGGAACGGCGTTTACGTGAAGCCTTGTTGCCGTGCTGGCCCGGTGGCGTTGGTCTTGCTTCTATCGTTTTGCGTGAAAGCCCAGGCAAATCCACACCAAGCGCACGCATAATTTTGACCCTAGGGCCTGTTAATCTCGACATCTTGACTACTTTCTATGAAACTTGTTTTATCAATACTTGTTATTGCACCGTTAGCGATTGCGGCACATATTCAGATGAGTGTTGCTGCAATTCAAACTCCTGATGCGCTTGCAGTAGCGATTGCCACTGATCCAGCAACTGCTTGGATACCGTCACAATTAAATCTGTCTCGGCATACTCAGGGGCAGTTAGCGTCTGCGCCAAACCATACCCCAGCAACGCCAAATCCAATGACGGCTCACTTGCGTACTGTGTTGCCACACAACATAACGACGCCATGACGTCTCCTGCCGTTGGCAAATCAGGATCGTACAAACCACTCCTATATGCCATCCGATTTGTATGCATCATCATGCACTCATCTCCCAAAGAATCTAAATAATAATGATTCTCATTTGTATTGTCAACTGCGCCATCGTAAAATTTGCAATTATTGCTACAAACTTGACCTATTTAACGTAAACAGTTAATGTTGAGGGTTCATCAATTTATTTCGAAATTCAAGGTTTTATGGATTCAAAAGCCCATCCCCCGGCCGAAACTAGCACCAAGTCAATTACTGGTGCAGAGATCGTTATTCGCTGCCTGAATGAGGAAAAAGTCAAATTCGTCTTTGGCTATCCGGGTGGCGCTGTGTTGCACATCTACGATGCAATCTACAAACAAAACGGTTTCAAACATATTTTAGTGCGTCACGAGCAAGCGGCTGTGCATGCGGCCGATGCATTCTCACGTGCAACAGGTGAAGTAGGCGTAGCGCTAGTCACCAGCGGCCCAGGTGCCACCAATGCAGTCACAGGCATCGCTACAGCTTATATGGACTCTATTCCTTTGGTTGTCATCAGTGGTCAGGTGCCAGTACCTGCAATCGGCATGGATGCGTTTCAAGAGGTCGATATGGTGGGGGTTACGCGCCCCTGTGTTAAGCACAACTTTTTAGTGAAAGATGTGAAAGACATCGCATCGACCATTAAAAAGGCGTTTTACATTGCCAAAACTGGTCGTCCTGGCCCGGTAGTTGTCGATATCCCTAAAGACATCACAGCACACATCGCGGACTTTATCTATCCAAAAACGGTAGAAATGCGCTCGTACAGCCCAGTGTTAAAAGGCCACAGCGGTCAAATTAAAAAAGCTGTCAAATTACTATTAGAAGCCAAACGCCCAATGATTTATACCGGCGGTGGCTTGGTATTGGGTGACGGCGCTGAAGAGCTGATTAAATTAGCACGTGCATTAAACTACCCTGTGACCAATACCCTCATGGGTTTAGGCGGCTACCCTGCTACTGATAAGCAATATGTAGGCATGTTAGGCATGCACGGCACTTACGAGGCCAACATGTCGATGCAAAACTGTGATGTGTTGATTGCCGTTGGCGCGCGCTTTGATGACCGCGTCATTGGCAACCCCAATCACTTTGGCAGCGTAAAACGCACCATTATTCATATTGATGTGGACCCATCTAGCATCTCCAAGCGCGTGAAAGTAGATGTGCCAATTGTTGGGCACGTGCAATCTGTGCTGGCTGAGATGAACGAGATTCTTGCGCAAGAAAAAGCAAAGAATGACATCAGCGACTGGTGGAAACAAATCAACGAATGGCGTTTGGTACATGGCGGTCGTTACGAGCAATCCAGCACTGTTATCAAACCACAATACGTAATTGAAAAACTTTGGGAAGTCACCAAAGGTGACGCCTACGTGACGTCAGATGTAGGTCAACACCAAATGTGGGCTGCGCAATATTA
>Ga0123398_1016605_pt1 | contig 28350 bp, 28 predicted proteins | sample T5LHNO3metaT_FD_89926 | JGI IMG/M metagenome (GOLD analysis project Ga0123398, IMG submission 89926) | Methane-oxidizing artificial microbial communities from Washington, USA to study methane cycling - T5-LHNO3 metaT (Metagenome... | ecosystem: Engineered > Modeled > Simulated communities...
TATATCTCTGAAATTGGTGAACGTGATAAAAACGGTGATGGCCAAATTAGCAAGGTCGATAAAAAAGGCAATGTGACGATTTTTGCTAAAGGCCTGGATGACCCCAAAGGTTTAACCTTGATTGGCGACAAGCTTTACGTAGCAGATAAAACGCGCATCGTTGAAATCAAAAAAGATGGTACCTGGCAGGTTTACGCCGCGGCAACGGCTTTTCCTAAAATGCCGGTATTTTTAAATGATTTAGAAGCCGACAAGCTGGGTAATTTATATGTCAGCGATAGTAACGATTTAAAATCGGGCGGTTCAATTTACAAAATTGCCAAAGGTGGCACACCCGTTACTTTAGTTGTAGACAGCAAAAATCCGGACATTCAAGCACCAAATGGCCTATTGTTTGAAGGTCGCAACAATTTGCTGGCTATTGATTTTGAATCAGGTATTTTACATCGCGTGAATTTAAGCACTGGCGCAACCACCAAACTGGCAGAAGGTTTTGGCGGTGGGGATGGCTTAGTTAAAACCAAAACAGGCAAAATCATTATTAGCTCATGGAAAACCGGTACCATTAATGAAGTGGTTGCCGGCAAAGCGCGTGTGATTAAAGAAGGTTATAAATCTGCGGCAGATATCGCATTATCCACTGATGGCACGTTTTTAATGGTGCCAGATATGGTGGCAGGCGAACTGGATTTTATCGAAATTAAATAGCATCAATAACATGCAGCAAAAACCGTTAGAACTTCGCAAAGCCGCGCTGGAGTGGCTTTGCGAATCAGATGTTTGCACCAAAGTTGCTGGCGTTCTGGCTTTGGGCAAAATTGCTTATTTTTCAATTGATCCCACACAACAATTAACCTCCAGCTCGACTATCCCTGGCCGGCCACTCAAACCAGCATTAGTCGGCCCGTTAGACTTGCCCAAACGCTCCATGCGCACAACTGAAGGTAGAGCAGCATTGATACACGCCCTCGCCCACATCGAGTTTAACGCGATTAATCTGGCATTGGACGCCATTTGGCGTTTTGCCGATATGCCTGAAAATTACTATCGGGATTGGCTAAAAGTAGCTGCTGAAGAGGCCTATCATTTCTCACTCTTAAACACGCATCTGCAAACCTTGGGTTTTGAATACGGCAGTTTTGCCGGCCACAATAGTTTATGGGAAATGGTTGACAGAACAAAAGAGGATGTATTAGCGCGCATGGCACTAGTGCCACGCACGATGGAGGCGCGCGGCCTAGATGCCAGCCCCTCTTTACGCAACAAGCTTTCTCAAGTGGGCGACGTAGCTGCCGCAGACATTCTCACGATTATTCTGCGCGATGAAATTGGCCATGTAGCCATTGGAAACCACTGGTTTAACTGGCTGTGCCAACAGCGAAAACTGGATCCAATTATTACTTTTGAATCGTTGCGCCAACAATACAGTGCGCCCAAATTACGCCCGCCGTTTAATTTAGAAGCAAGGCGCCAAGCAGGTTTTAGTGAAGCAGAGTTGGCTTTATTGAATTAAAGTTAAATTAAGGCTAAGCAGTAAACAAACTTGCAACACCATCTAAACCGCTAAAATTTAACGCATAAGTTGCTTGGCTTTGCACAATTGGTTTGGCATGGTAAGCCACACCAACATTAGCTGCGGCCATCATTTTAAGGTCATTTGCACCATCACCAATGGCAATTGTCTGGTCAGTTTTTAAGCCTAGAATATCGCGTAACTTCACTAGTTCCTGCGCTTTGCGGTCTGCATCGACAATATCACCAACAATATTCCCGGTTAATTTTCCATCTACAATTTCCAAGGTGTTGGATACTGCATAATCTAAGCCCAGCAAGGTTTTAACGTGGTTGGCGAAGAATGTAAATCCGCCAGAAACCACCATGGTTTTAATATTATTGGCCTTGCAGGCTGCAATCCATTCGCGTGCGCCCGGGTTCAATTGCAGTCGCTCATCAATCACACGTTGCAATGCCGTTTCTGGCAAACCTTTCAACAATGCCACACGCTGTTTTAAGCTGGTAGCAAAATCAATCTCGCCACGCATCGCATTTTCGGTAATGGCGGATATTTGCGGCTTTAATTGCATCATGTCGGCAATTTCATCAATGCATTCAATCGAAATCAGCGTGGAATCCATGTCCATCACACACAAACCAAAGTGGTTCAAACGCTGCGCATCTGGCACCAAAGCAAAATCAAGCTGTTGCTCTGCGCAAAATGCCTGCACGGTTGAGATATCGCTGGTAAAAACAGGCAAATAATAGGCATATTCAGCCACTTGCATAAACTGCGCATTACCGCCAATTAGCCGATGAATATGGGTAAGATGCGCCACACTGATTGCACGGCCTTGAATGACTAAACGCATAAAAAACTTAATGTGTTAAAAATAAAACATTATATCAGTTGAATATTTAAGTAACGAACGCAGCGCATTGATAGTAAGGGTTAATCACTTTAGTTTACGATTAATCTAGTTTGGTGGCCGCTTCTCACTTATAATTAATCAAAGAGTTTTTATCATAAAAATAAAATATTTTTCATTCAATTGTTTAAGGAATTTGCATGAATGTCACTCCAAGTAACACTACTAATAATTTATCTTGGTTAAATTTACCCAATTTGCCGTGGCCACTGAAAACCTTGTTTGCTGGATATTTATTAGTCATCGGTGTCGGCTTAATGATGGCAGGTTTGCAAATTATGCTTACACATGGCATGGCCGATGGAAAAGTCGGTCTATCTAAAAATGATATTGTTTACAGCTATTACGGTGACCGCACACATAGCTTGTTAGAAAGTAAATTGAATGGCTCGATGAAAGCCAATGCACCAGATGCAGTACGTGCCGATATTATTCAATGGGTACACAAAGGTGCGCCAAAAGATGACTGGGATGCGCATTTTAAAGGCGTGTTCGCGCAGAACTGTGTGGTTTGCCACAGTGTTGTACCGAATATCCCTAACTTTAAAAACTTTGAAGAAGTGCAAAAAGTAGCGGCAACTGGCGAGGGCGCAACATTTCAAAGCCTAACGCGCGTATCACATATCCATTTATTCGGTATTAGTTTTATCTTTTTCTTTATCGGCTTTATATTCAGTTTTGCTGTGGGCGTGCCAAAAACACTAAAAATCATCGCAATCGCATTCCCATTTGCGTTTTTGATTGTTGATATTTTGTCATGGTGGCTAACCAAGTTAAACCCTGGTTTTGCCTGGTTTACGATTATTGGCGGCATCGGCTACAGCGTCGCATCCACGTTTATGTGGGTGACCAGCATGTACCAAATGTTCATTTTATCGCGCAACGGTAAAGTATATGGCAATGCGTGGGAACAAGACTTAATAACGGCTAGATAGATGGTTAATTAACACATTAATCAATGCAAAAAAGCCATGCTAAGACTAGCATGGCTTTTTTATTGTAAATGACGGTTAAGCTTTTAAACTCAGCGCATCATCCACCACCACCGCAAACAAATCCCTTGCCGCAGCTAGCGCACTATCATGCATGGTTTGTGCGTCAATTACCTTGCCGTTAACACCTGATAAACTGCGCGTCGTGCAGGCACTGGCAACAATAGTTGGTTTAAAGCCTAAATTAAATGCGCCGCGTGCGGTGGAGTTAATACACATATGCGTCATAAATCCAGCCAGCACTATATTTTCAACGCCCAAGGCTTTTAATTGCGCTTCTAAACTAGTGTGCCAAAAAGAATTTGGATAATTCTTAATCACCACAGCCTCGCCATTTTTCGGCGCTACTTCTGTTGAAATCGCCCCTATATCTGCGGTGATATCGTACGGAGTACCAACACCAGCATCATGCTGAATATGGATTGCAGGTGCTTTTAAATCGCGCGCCATGGTTAATAGTTTTTGCGCCTCTAAAATCGCTGGCTCTACGTTGGTTAACTGCATCACGCCACGGCGATAGGTATTTTGGCAATCCACCATAATCAAAGCAGAATCTTTTAGGCTGGCGTGACCAAAACCCATGCCAGTAATTTCACGCAAAGTTTGCGATGCTTGTGTCATTGCACTTCCCTCCGAATTATCATCTGGCTGTTTAGCGCTTTTTTACTAGCTTATAGCGCGCTTTTGCGCGAAAATACTAGCTAAAATTAAAACCAGCAAAAAATCACTTTAAAATGAATTTACACGAATATCAAGCTAAACATTTGTTGCAAAGTTACGGTCTTGCAACGCCTATCGGCATCGTTGTGCAATCAGAAGAAGCTGCTGCGGCAGCCACCAAAGAAATCGCAGGCAGCGCATGGGTTGTCAAGGCGCAAGTACATGCAGGTGGCCGCGGCAAGGCAGGTGGCGTCAAAATTGTGAAATCGGCGCATGAGGCGCAAGCGGTAGCCAGCGCGCTACTGGGCAAATCATTAGTCACCTACCAAAATGCGCCGGACGGCCAACCCGTGCATCAGGTTTTGGTTGAGCAAACGCTGCCAATCGCGCGTGAATTGTATTTATCCATGCTGGTTGATCGCACGCTTGAACGCGTGGTCATCATCGCATCCTCCGCAGGCGGTATGGATATCGAAGAAATCGCTGCTACGCAACCCGAAAAAATTCTGCAAGAAGTGTGCGATCCGCTCAACGGTTTGGTGGATTATCAAGCACGTAATTTAGCGTTTGCGCTGGACTTGGTTGGCGATCAAATTGCCGCCTTTACCAAGCTGACAAAAGGCCTTTACAAACTGTTTAAAGCAAACGATCTGGCTTTGCTAGAAATCAACCCATTAGTTGTCACTACCGATGGCAAACTGGTTGCGCTGGATTGCAAGATGACGGTGGATGATAATGCTCTATACCGCCAAAAAATCTTGGCAGAATTACAAGATTGGTCACAAAGCGATGCCAAAGAAGCAGTGGCGCATCACGCCGGGCTAAACTATATTGCGCTGACAGGCAATATCGGCTGCATGGTAAACGGCGCGGGTTTAGCGATGGCGACCATGGATTTAATTAAACTGCACGGCGGCATGCCAGCTAACTTTCTGGACGTAGGCGGCGGTGCAACGGCTGAAACGGTGACCAAAGCGTTTAAAATTATTCTGGCTGACGACAACGTTAAAGCGATTTTAGTGAACATTTTTGGCGGCATCATGCGTTGCGATATTATCGCCGCAGGCATTATCGCTGCAGTAAAAGAAGTAGGTATGTCCATTCCTGTTGTGGTGCGTTTAGAAGGCACCAATGTAGAGTTAGGCAAACAAATGTTACGCGAAAGCGGGCTAAATATTATCTCGGCTGAGAATCTAACCGATGCAGCTAAACAAGCCGTCAACTCAGTAAAGGCGGCAGCATAATGGCCATCTTAGTGAATAAAAACACCCGTGTTTTATGCCAAGGTTTTACTGGCAAACAAGGCACATTCCATTCAGAGCAGGCGTTAGCATATGGCACCAAAATGGTTGGGGGCGTGACACCTGGCAAAGGTGGTCAACTGCACCTTAACCTGCCTGTATTCAACACCATGCGCGAAGCCGTACGCGAAACACAAGCCAACGCCAGTGTGATTTATGTACCACCACCTTATGCGGCAGATTCGATTTTAGAAGCTGCGGACGCTGGTATTGAATTGATTGTGTGCATTACCGAAGGCATACCAGTATTGGATATGTTAAACGTTAAAGCCGCATTAAAAGCGAATGGCGCCAGACTGATTGGCCCAAATTGCCCTGGAATTATCACTCCTGACGAATGCAAAATCGGCATTATGCCAGGCAGTATTCATCTGCGCGGCAAGGTGGGCGTAGTATCGCGCTCTGGCACGCTCACTTATGAAGCCGTGCATCAAACTACTGCGTTGGGTTTAGGTCAAACAACCTGTGTGGGTATAGGCGGCGACCCGATTAAAGGCTTAAATTTCATTGAATGCTTAACATTGTTTGAAGCAGACCCTGAAACGGAAGCGATTATTATGGTGGGTGAAATCGGTGGTTCTGACGAAGAAGCCGCGGCTGACTTTATCAAACACCATGTCACTAAACCGGTTGCGGCCTATATTGCAGGCTTAACCGCACCCGCAGGCAAGCGCATGGGACATGCTGGGGCGATTATCTCTGGCGGCAGTGGCCGTGCCGAAGATAAGATTTCAGCATTGGAAAATGCAGGTTGCGTGGTCGCTAGCTCGCCCGCAGGCTTGGGTGAAGCTGTTGCTCAGGCAATACAGTTAAAATCGAAAAGGTAATTAACTCTTGAAGATAAACAATGGTGGAATAACAAGTTTTGTTGCTGGCTTAATATTAAGTCTCGCAACACAATTAAGCTTTGCGGAAGATGTTCCCTACCTATTAACAGCCGCATCCAAAGGTGATGTAGTCACGGTAAAAGCCATGCTGGATGGCGGCGTCAATGCCAATACTAAAGATGAAAATGACATTACGGCACTGATGTACGCTGCACGCAAAGATCGGGCTGATGTGGTTGCAACTTTAATTAATAAAGGTGCAGAGATTAATGCAAAAGACAAAGGTGGCTGGACTGCATTGATGTTTGCAGCCAAAAAAAACCATGTTGCCACAGTAAAAGTATTGCTTGAAAAAGGCGCTGATCCGAAAATTCGCGATGAAAGCGGCTGGAGCGCATTTGGAATGGCGGCAACTTCCGGTTATTCTGAAGTGGTTAACTTAATGATTCAACATGGTGTAGATGCCAATGCCAAAGCAGATGACGGCAAAACTGCACTGATGTATGCAGCAAAAAGTGGTGATATTCCAACTATCGAATCATTAATGACAAAAGGCGCAAAACCCAATACAGGTGACCGATTAGGCACTACGGCTCTCATGTATGCCGCGCGTGAAGGCCATGCGCCAGCGGTTGCTTTTATGTTGGATAAAGGTGCAAATGCAGATTTAGAAGACCAATCGCATTGGACGGCGCTGACTTGGGCAATCAAAAAATCGCAGTTTGAAACGGCTAAAGTACTGATTGAAAAAGGCGCCGACGTAAACCATCAAGACTCTGAAGGCACACCACTCTTACAATTGGCGGTCGATATTGGCTCTGCAGAATTGGTAAAACTATTACTTGCACATAAAGCCAATATAAAAGCGCGCGATAAATACGGCTTAACTGCTTACGTTTACGCGCTCAAAAAAGGTGATAGCGAAATAGTTAAGCTAATCAAAGATGCAGGCGGCAAATATTAACGCGCTCAATCCTTCAAAATGAAAATCGCTTTAGCGCAAATTAATTGTATTGTTGGCGATATTGCTGGCAACACCAATAAAATCATAGATTACGCCAACCGTGCGCATGCTGCCGGTGCGAGTTTGATCATTACGCCAGAACTGGCCTTGTGCGGTTACCCACCAGAAGATCTATTATTTAGGGATGATTTTAATGTTGCGTGCGAACGTGCATTACAAAAAATCGCTCACTCTTTACCCAATATCACGCTATTAATTGGTCACCCCAAACAAGAAAATGGGAGTCTTTTTAACGCGGCTTCTATTCTTGAAAATGGCAAAATTACCGCTACTTACCACAAACAATGCTTGCCCAATTACAGCGTATTTGATGAAGAGCGTTATTTTGAGGCAGGAAATACGCCCTTAGTTTTTGAGCATTCAGGCACAAAAATTGGCGTGATAATTTGTGCCGATGGGTGGGAATCCAACCCAGCCATCCGTGCCAAACAAGCTGGCGCAGAGATTTTATTGTCACTCAACGCATCACCTTACCACATGGATAAATTGCAAACTCGCTACGAAGTACTTGCAGAGCGCGTAAGCGAAACAGGTCTGAGTGTAGTGTATGTCAATCTAGTTGGGGGACAAGATGAATTGGTGTTTGATGGTGGCTCATTTGTGCTGGATAACACCGGCAAAGTAACGCACCAATTACCTAACTTTATTGAAGCATTAAGTTTTGTAGAGTTTGTGAATCACCAACCGCAACCAAGCACACTAAGTCCGCAACTCAGTCTTGAAGCAACTGTATATCACGCGCTCAAATTAGGTTTGCAAGATTATGTGAATAAAAATAGCTTCCCCAGCGTTGTATTAGGTTTATCTGGCGGCATCGACTCTGCGTTGACACTGGCAGTTGCGGTAGATGCCCTGGGCAGTGATCGCGTAAAAGTCGTCATGATGTCATCCGAATTTACCGCTAATATCAGCGTAGACGATGCCATCGAAATGGCTAATTTGGTCGGCGTTAAATATAGCCAGATTCCCATTAAAGATTTATTTAACTTATTTTGCGATACGCTTGCGCCGGAATTTGGCGATTTACCGTTTGATACCGCAGAAGAAAATTTACAAGCACGTATTCGTGGCATGCTGTTAATGGCACTTTCCAACAAATTTGGCAGCATCGTCCTCACTACTGGTAATAAATCCGAAATGGCAGTTGGTTACAGTACTTTATATGGTGATATGGCTGGCGGCTTTTCACTGCTGAAGGATGTGCCAAAAACGCTGGTATATAAACTGGCAGAATACCGCAACAGCATTTCGCCAGTGATTCCAACGCGCATCATTACCCGTGCGCCAAGTGCAGAACTGCGCGCGAATCAGACAGACCAAGACAGCTTGCCCGCATACGAAATTTTAGATGCCATTATGCAAGCGTATGTAGAAGACGATTTAAGCCGCAATGCGATTATGCAATTGGGATTCAGCGAAAAAGATGTGTTTAAAGTCACCAATTTGATTGATCGCAATGAATATAAACGTCGCCAAGCGCCAGTTGGCGTTAGAATTACCCAGCGCGGATTTGGCAAAGACAGACGCTACCCTATTACCGCCAAATTAAAATTTGATGCTTGATTTTAAATGCATCAAATTGATTTAAAAACTATATAAAATAAAACGATTGTTTAGTTAAAATCAGATTTACTAAGAATCGCACCAGAACTAAAAACAGATTCAAAATAAGTACCAAACTAACTGACAGGAACGAGCATGAAAAAAATTGAAGCGGTGATTAAACCATTTAAACTGGACGAAGTACGCGAGTCGCTCTCTGAAATTGGTGTAAATGGCTTAACAGTGACAGAGGTGAAAGGTTTTGGTCGTCAAAAAGGTCACACAGAACTATATCGCGGCGCGGAATATGTGGTGGATTTTTTGCCTAAAATCAAAATTGAACTGGTTTTGACGGATGAAATGGTAGATGCTGCGGTAGAAGCCATTATCAAATCCGCCCATACCGGCAAAATCGGTGACGGTAAAATATTTGTTAGCTCAGTTGAACAAGTGATTCGGATTAGAACGGGAGAAACAGGCGAGTCTGCGATTTAATCTTCATCACAGACACAATCAACGAATAGCGTGCAGGTTAATTAATTCAGTTTGTTAATTTGTGTGCATTTTTCCATTCCAAGATTGCATTTCTTATAAATGCCAGCAATCCTAAAAACCATTCTATTGCTCACAGTCGCAAACGTCTTTATGTCATTTGCCTGGTATGCGCATCTCAAAGAACTTAACAATAAACCTTGGATAATTGCCGCGCTGGCTAGTTGGGGCATTGCGTTAATGGAATACTTGTTTCAAGTGCCAGCTAACCGCATCGGCTTTACTGTACTATCGCTGGCACAACTTAAAATACTGCAAGAAGTGATTACCTTAAGTGTATTTGTGCCATTTGCGGTTTTTTACATGCACCAACCGCTTAAGCTGGATTTTTTATGGGCGGGTTTGTGTTTGCTGGGTGCGGTTTATTTTATGTTTCGGACAAACACTTAATGAGTGTATTTGGTTTTATTAATGCATTTAATGTATTAAATTAAAAATAAACGCCTTACGTAATCCAGATCTTCTTGCGTATCCACACCACTCGCTGGTGCATTTCTAGTAATTGTCACACCGATTTTATAGCCATGATGCAGTACGCGCAGTTGCTCTAAACTCTCGATTTTTTCCAGTTCTGTACTGGCTAGCTCTGCATATTGCTTTAAAAATCCCACGCGGTATGCGTAAATGCCAATATGGCGATAGGCTTGAATGTTGTTTTTATAAACGTCATCACGCGGATATGGGATTGGTGCGCGGCTAAAATACAAGGCGTTGCCATGGGCATCTATTACCACTTTAACGATATTGGAGTTTAGCAACGCAGCTTCATCGTGAATCGCATGGCAAGCGGTCGCCATCACGGCATCTTTACTATTGGCCAAATGTTGCGCTACTTCGGCAATTAATGCAGGCTCAATCAGTGGCTCGTCACCCTGCACATTCACCACAATATCGCCATCTGACCAACTAAGCTTTTGTGCAACCTCCGCGATTCTTTCGGTGCCAGAAGCATGATCGATATGCGTCATCACGGCTTTAATATCGTGCTGAGCGGCAACTTGGCTGATTTTTTCAAAGTCAGTGGCAATCACAATTTCACTTGCGCCACTTTTTGCCGCTTGTTCGGCCACGCGTATCACCATCGGCTTGCCAGCAATATCCAGCAATGGCTTGCCGGGCAAACGCGTACTGGCATAACGCGCAGGAATCACAACTTTAAATGTCACTTAAATTATCCGCAGATTTAATCGTTAAGTATTTTACTCAGCCGCTTTTTCGTCAGTGCCAATTTTCTCATCTGGGCCGATTTTTCGTGCTTCTTCCTGCAACATTACCGGAATACCATCGCGAATGGGATAAGCAAGCCGCGCAGACTTGGAAATAAGCTCATTGTTTTTTTTATCAAGAATCAATGGGCCTTTGGTCACAGGACAGACCAGGATATTCAGTAATTTAGAATCCATGTTGATGCCTTTTTATATCAGTTTGATATTGAATTTAATATACATAATACTCGGAACTAGAATTCATTGAGCATTAAGGGTTTAATGTTTCCGATTTTGCATTTTTTGCAAAACCAGTTGCATCAAATCACCTTCAATCTTTGCCTCTATGGGTAATACCCAATGATGTGGTTTAGCAAAGGATTTACATTTTACGGCATCTTTTTCAGTCATCAGCAGAACATCACATTCCATTTTAGCTAAATCCAATGCTGTAAACGGATGATGATCATCAAAACTGGATGAAGAAAAGTTTAAACCCAACTGGCGCAAATGCTCAAAAAAACGTGCTGGATGACCAATCCCGGCCAGCGCCTTAATACTTTTACGCTTAAAGTCTACAGCCGTGGCTTTTAAAGTAGGCTTAGCTAAGTTGTAGAATTCTGATCCAGTTAACTGCATTAAGTAAGCATTTGTCACACTAGCTGGATGATGAACTTCTGCACTCACTTGCCCATTTTTAATCACAGCATCCACCGTTTGCAAACGACTGATGGATTCCCTTAACGAACCAGCAGGCAGCAAATTGGCGTTGTTTAAATAATTTTCGGCATCAATCACCGCAATTTCCATATCACGTTGTAAGCGATAATGCTGCAAACCGTCATCGCTGATAATCACGTTGCAATCTGGATGTGCCTTTAGCAATTCAAGCCCGACGCGTGCGCGATCTGCACCAACCCATATCGGGCAATCACAGCGATTTGCAATCAGCACAGGCTCATCGCCTACTATTTTTGGGTTGCTATTCGCATTAACGGCAGTCGGCAATTTTGCACTGCCACCATAGCCGCGACTAATAACAGCAGGATGATAACCCTGTTGTTTTAATTGCTCTACCAGCCAAACAACAACAGGAGTTTTGCCGCTACCGCCAATGTGGATATTACCAACAATAATGACAGGAACCGGTAATTGGTGAGACTTCAGAACGCCAAGACGGTAAGCCCAGCGCCTGAGTAAAGTCAACAGTGCGAAAAGCCATGAAAGCGGTACCAAAACCCAGTAAAAAAGTGCATTTCTTTTGCGCCAGGCTTGCTGAATAATCTCTTGAGTGAACGTCATCTAAACTATATAAACGTTGTTAATCAAACTCTTTTTGATACAACTTACTGTAATAGCCATTTTTACCGATTAAATCTTGATGCGAACCTGATTCGACAATTTTGCCATGATCCATCACTAAAATTCTATCGGCATTTTCAATGGTACTTAATCGATGTGCAATCACAATTGTAGTGCGACCTTGCATTAAAGTGTCCAAAGCAGCTTGCACAAACTGTTCAGATTCCGTATCCAGCGCACTGGTGGCCTCATCTAGCAATAGAATGGGCGCATTTTTGAGTATGGCGCGGGCGATTGCAATCCGTTGGCGCTGCCCGCCCGAAAGCCGCACACCTCTATCGCCAATCTCATTTTGTAAACCATCAGGCAATTGCTGAATAAACTCCCAAGCATGCGCTGCTTTAGCCGCTTCAATCACTTCTTCTTCAGTCGAGTTCCGCAATGCACCATAAGCAATATTGTTAAAAATGGTGTCGTTAAACAGTACAATATCTTGGCTGACTAATGAAAACTGGCTGCGCAGATTCTTTAATTCCAGCGCGCGAATATCTACGCCGTCCAGCAAAACTAAGCCTTGTTGTAACTCGTAAAAACGTGGCAACAAATTCACCATCGTCGTTTTACCACCGCCAGAGCGCCCGACTAAAGCGAGCTTTTCACCCGGCTGAATTGTAAAGTTAAGATTATCTAATGCGAGTTTTTTGGCATTGGCATAACGTAAACTGACGTTTCTGAACTCAATTCCACCTTTGGCGCGTTGAATGGTTTTTTCGCCATCATTGACTTCAATAGGGCTATCTATCACCTGAAAGACACTTTGCGCTGCAGCCAAACCAATCTGAAACTCTTCATTAGCTGCCGTTAAATGTTTAATTGGCGCAATTAACATGAGTAAAGCACCAACAAATGCAGCAAACTCACCCGCGCTGAACTTGCCTACGGCGTAATAAACCACTAAACCCAGTGCAATTGCTGCCAGTATTTCAATCACAAAGCTATTTAGGCCAGAAATACGTGTTAAGCGTAATTCAATATGGCGATTATTGCCTACGATTTTGCCAAATCGGTTCGTTTCATATTCACCTGCGCCAAAAATCTTAACGATGCGCTGCCCTGCAATTGCCTCCTCAGCCGCTTTGGTCATATCTCCCATGGATTCTTGCACACGTTTGGCACTAGCTCGTAACCTTGGGGTCATTTTGCGTAAATAAAGCGCCATTAAGGGGGTAATAACTACAAAAATAAGTGTCAATTTCCAATCTAAATACAGCATATAACCCAGCAAGCCAATTGCGGTTAACGCATCCTGAATGACGGATAATGCGACACGTGTTGAAACAGTAGAAAGTCGCTCTGTATCGTAAGTGAGTTTAGAAACCGTTACGCTGGAAGAGCCCGCATCAAAATAACTGACAGGTAATAACATGAGCTTACTAAAAGCTTCGTTTCTAATGACTTCGACCACATGGCGCGCTATCCAGCGCATGTAATACATCGAAACGAAACCAGCGAGCGCTCTAATCGCCATTAAACCGAATAACATGAGTGGCAATATATAGACTTTATCTGGAGACCGTTGAACAAAGCCTTCATCAGTCACTTTTTTAATCAATGCCAAAAAGCCAGTATTACTAGCTGACAATACGACGAGCGCAAAAATGCTGATTAGAAAGTAAACTTTGTAGCGCCAGGCGTAGCGAAACAGACGCAAATACAGTAATTTTGCGTTTGCAACGTGCGGAATAGCTTCTTTTCTACGTGAGGATTTCGACATTAATTCATCAGCCGAATTGGGGTACAAAAATAAGAGTGCTTAAAATCAATGCAGGACAATATAAGGTAAGGCAATGGAATATAAACCAATATGGTGACTAATAAAATTCAACGACAGCATCTAAAAAAACAACTAAAGCAAATCTAGCTAGCTACCCGAGCTAAGCTGGGTTGCAAAAGTAATATGCGTGTAATTAGCCAATCTGGATGCCTCCATCACATTCACAACCGATTGATGTGTGGCTTTTGCGTCAGCATTAATCACAATTGTAGGCTCTTTACCGCTACCCACGGCTTTGATCAGTGCGGCAGAAATCTCATCCACACCACCACCACCAACTTCATTACCATTAACCAGATAGTGTCCGCTCGCATCAACTTCTACCGTAATAATGAGTGGCTTTTCTTGCGGAGTACTGGCCTCTGCCGTTGGTAAATTGATTTGCAGTTCGCTAGTGCGCGCAAAAGTTGCACTGACCACCAGGAAAATGATAATAACCAAGAGCACATCGATTAAAGGCACCAGGTTCATCTCTAGCTCTTCGTGCCGCTTACCACGTTGAAAATTCATGTTTAACCTTTTAAATCAAATGATTAAGTAACCGGTTACTTATAGCATAATTTGCTTTAAATCACGCTAAGACAAGGCATTTTTTCATAGGTAGTACTTATTGTACGACAAGAAAAAACAACGCCGTATTAGCGTGATTTTAAGTGAATTACTAATTACTTGCGTTCGTTGTGTAGAATTTCTACCAACTTAATCGCTTGTTGTTCCATATCCACTAGCAAACCATCTACTTTTGCACGGAAGTAGCGGTAGGCAATCATCGCAGGCACCGCAACGACAATACCGGCTGCCGTATTATAAAGTGCCACTGAAATACCGCGTGCAAATTGTGCAACATCGTGACCGCTGCTGGTGAAAGAACCGAACAGCTCAACCATACCGATTACCGTACCAAGTAAACCCAGCAACGGTGCCACGGTGGCAATCGTTCCTAAAGTTGGCAGATAACGCTCTAATTTATGCGCTACTGCGCGGCCGGTTTCTTCAATAGCTTCTTTGGTAATCTCACGTGAGTTTTTAGCATTGGCTAGAGCACTGGCAAACACTTCGCCAAGCAAAGAGTGTTTTTCAAGTTTAACTAAGGTTTCTCTGGTTACGCCGCCTTGATTTAACCATTTTTGTACTTCTGGTAACAAATTAGCGGGAGTTACCGCCTCGTTTCGCAAGGCCCAGGAACGTTCGCCTATAATAGCTAATGCGATAATTGAAGCGATAATCAATGGCCAAATTGGCCAGCCAGCGGCCAGAATAATTTCCCACACAGCAAAACTCCTTATGTTTTAAAAAAACTGCTGCTACTTTAGCTTGAAGCTAGATTTTCGGCAAGTTCCAGTTTTGTTAATTTTGTGCCTTTAAATCAGCGCCCTCGTATCTATCATGCCAATATCGCGGCTGCACCTGCCGCCAAGTATCAATTTTTAATGGCTTACCCGCCATAAAATCCAGCAAAACGGCACCATTGTAATCTGAGCGATAAACCACTGCACCTGCGTCAACATGCCGTTTTTCAATCACATCTTTCGGATGCTTGAATCGGTTTAAATAACCCACAGTAAATATGGCATGTTTTGCACCAACTGCTTGAATGAAAGCTAAGGTTGAGGATGTTTTGCTACCATGATGCGGCACAATCAAGACATCGCTTGCAAGCTGGCTTGGATACATTCTTAGTAACTCTGCTTCTGCTTTTTTTTCGATATCGCCTGCCAATAACAGACTACCGAATGCGCTGTTAACTCGAATGACACAACTTCTATTATTGTCTGTTATTTCCAGATGTTGATAGCTTTCCCTGCTTGGATATAACACCTGAAAATCCACGCCATCCCACCGCCAGCGTTGACCCGCAAAACACTTCAAGTGTTTTTTAACTCGCGAATCTGCGTCAAAATCAGCTGGTACCATATCAGTCGCCACATCAAAAGAAGTTGCTAACCAACCAACTGGTATTTGCGTCAAAACAGAGGCTGCGCCACCGCTATGGTCCGTATCATTGTGGCTCACCACAAAACCATTTAATTTTGCTACACCCATACTGCGCAAGTAAGGCACAACAATACGGCTACCTGCATTACTTTGTGCGGAATAGCGGCTACCCGCATCATACAAAAAAGTATGATTTGCCGTTTTAATCACCACACTTAATCCCTGCCCTACATCCAACACGCTCACTTGCATTTCGCCACTATTCAGCACTACTGGTTTTACAAAAAACAAAGGTAAGAACAAGACCAGACCCAGCCAGCGCTGCGGAAAACCACGTGGTAGCAGTAACCACAATGCACCAAGCACGGCAACAAGTATCGCCCAAGCAGGTGGCGTAGATTGCTGCCAAACCGCCATCGGCAAATTTGCCAGCCAATGCAAGCCGTGCATACAAATATCCAGCACCCAATGCGCTGCTTGCAATACAAAATCAATAGGCAACAGGCTGCCAACAATGCTTAAGGGCACGACAATTAAGCTGATAACAGGAATAGCCAGTGCATTGGCTAGCGGTGAAATAATGGAAGCCTGACCGAACATAGCGATTAACAGTGGCAATAAACCCAAGGTAATGGCCCATTGCGTTCTCACCGCTTCCACTAACCAATGTTGCGTTTTTAATCTGCCAACACTCACATAAGCGATCAGTACCACTGCGGAAAATGACAACCAAAAACCCGGCGCAATGACTGCCCATGGATCAATCAGCACAACCACGACCAGCGCAATGGACAAGGCACGCGAAATGGCTAAATTGCGTCCTAATAATAACGCCAAGGCAAATGTCATGAGCATAAACAAGGTACGTTGCGTGGGGACGGACAGGCCAGCCAAGCATGCATACAATACCGCGATGATTAACCCGGCAATTGTCGCCGCTTTTCGCGTGGGGAAATACATCACCAACCTTGGTACTCGCCGCCAAACAAAAGCTGTTACTGCAAAAGCCAGACCAGCCAGCATGGTGATATGCAGTCCAGAAATACTCATCAAATGATTGGTGCCTGTGCGTAAGTACACATTCCAATCGGCAGGTGAAATCTGGCTATCATCACCCACGACCAGCGCGCGAATTACACCGGCATAGGGTTGATTGATTAAAGCATTCGAAATGCGATTGCCGACTTTTTCGCGAAAGTGCTCAACAATATAATTAGGCTTAAATACAAAGTTACTTAATTTTTTATGATTACTTTTCTGGTTAATGCTGCCAGTGGCACGCATATTTTCACTTAAAGCCCACGCCTCAAAATCGAAACCATGCGGGTTATAAGTGGTGTGTGGGCGCTTTAGTTTCACGGTAAATTGCCAACGTTCACCTGCATGAAAATAATTATTTGCGCCAGTATTTTCTGGCGGATTACTTTCTGGGGTTGCCGTTTTATTATTGCGATAAAAATTAAGTGAAATATGCGCAGGGACTTTTAAGCTGTTAGTGGCGTCTTCAGTTAACACTTTTTCAACATCAAACTTAAATCGCTCACCACGCTCGGTCACTTCTGGCAACGAGGCAATCACGCCAATCAGCTCGATACTTTTTTGCTGCCATTCTTTGGGCAACTCATCGCTTAATCGTAAACTGGCAGAACCAGCCGCCCAATAAAAACCGAGCAAAATTGCGCAGATAAAAAGACTTAACTTTTTTAAAAACTGAGTAATTTGTGAATTAAATAACGACTCGCGCTGAATAAGTAAGAGTTGAGTTGTGGCTATTCTAAAAGTCAAAAAAGCCATTGGTAGAATGGCTAAATAGACATATGTACTGGGCAATGCCGGCTGTTGTTGCAGCAACCAAGCTCCTAACACAAAGCCAATTGCAAACAGGTTCATCGCCTTAATTAATCACTTAACATCAATCAAGCGTCTGCAGCTTACCATCCACCAAGCGGTACTGGCGTTGCATTTTTGCGGCCAAACTTAAATCGTGCGTAACCACGACCAGGCTAGTATTTTGCGCTTTATTGATTTCCAGCAACAAATCAAACACCAGATTAGCCGTCACCCTGTCCAAATTACCCGTTGGTTCATCCGCCAAGATGCAAGCAGGCTTTGTCACTAAAGCACGCGCAAGCGCGGCACGTTGACGTTCACCACCAGAAAGTTCACCTGGCATGTGTTCTAAACGATGAGTTAACCCTACTTTATCGAGAATTTCTTTTGCAGTGGCTAATGCTTCAGCGCGATGAACGCGGCGAATCAGCAAAGGCATAGCGACGTTTTCGATTGCGGTAAACTCTGGCAATAGATGATGAAACTGATACACAAAACCCAAGCTTTGATTACGCAATTGGCCCTTTTGAGTTTCGGATAATTGACTTAAGTTTTTCCCCATCAACTCAACTGCGCCGCTAGTTGGCGCATCTAAGCCACCCAGCAAATGTAACAAGGTACTTTTGCCCGAACCCGATGTACCGACAATGGCGATTTGCTCACCTGTATGCACACTTAAATCAATGCCATTTAATACGGCAACATCTAAACCGGTATAGGTTTTAGTTAAGGCATTGCATTGAATAATATTACTCATATCTTAACGCCTCGGCAGGGTTGATTTTAGAGGCTTTATAGCTGGGGTACAGTGTTGCCAGCAGGCTTAACACAAAAGACATCACAATAATGGTGGACACATCCGACCACTCTACTTTGGACGGCAAATCGCTGATGTAATAGACATCTTTGGCTAAAAACTGTACCTGAAACACACGCTCTATAAATGGCACAATAGTGTCAATATTCAAGGCAATCAGCACGCCTGACGCTGCACCCAGTACAGTACCAATCATCCCAATTAGTGCGCCTTGCACAATAAAAATCCGCATGATGCTGCCAGGACTGGCGCCAAAAGTACGCATGATGGCAACATCGGCGCGCTTATCCGTCACCGCCATCACCAAAGTAGACACGATATTAAAGGCCGCAACCGCCACAATTAAAGTCAGAATAATAAACATCACGCGTTTTTCTAATTGCACTGCTTTAAAGAAATTGGCATGCTGCTGCGTCCAATCGGTCACAAAATAGCTGCTGGCGCCGTCTTTGCTTAAATCTTGAGTCAGCTGGTAAGACATCGCAGGCGCATCGAATAAATCATCCAGCTTTAAGCGCAAGCCCGATACATTGTTGCCCATGCGATACAGCTTTGATGCATCGTCGATATGAATCAAGGCTAAACCGGCATCGTACTCATACATCCCAATCTGGAACAATCCGACTACCCTAAACTGCTTGATGCGTGGCACAACACCAGTCGGCGTAAATTGCCCTTGCGGTGCCATTAACACCACTTTTTCGCCGACACCTACGCCTAATAACTGTGCTAAATCGGTACCTAATACAATATTGAATTCGCCCGCGCGCAAATCATCCAGACTGCCCACTTTCATGTGGCGACCTAAATCCGCCACACCATCTTCCAGCTTAGGCAATACGCCACGCACAATGGCGCCCTGCACGCCTTGACCGTAACTCAGCATGCCCTGTGCCATCACATAAGGCGCACTGGCTTTTACTTTTGGGTTAGCTTTCACTTGGCTTGCCAATGCGGGCCAATCGCTTAACTGATTATTAGCGCCAGTAATTTCCAAATGTGAAGCCACACCTAAAATGCGGTTGCGTAGCTCTGCCTGAAAACCGTTCATCACCGACAGCACGACGATTAGCGCAGCGACACCCAGCGCAATGCCGACCATACTAGTCAATGAAATAAACGAAATAAAATGATTTTTGCGCTTGGCTTTGGTGTAGCGCAGACCAACAAACAGTTCAAATGGTAATTTTGATTCGATCGTTGATAACACGGTTGAGATGAGTGACATAGGCTGAATCTTAGCAGTTAATGCAATTAAGATTGCAATTTTAGCCGGCTATTTTTAACAGCCTGATTGGATTTAGATTAAAAAATCTAAGCTAGAATTTAATAAAGCCAGAAAAAATTAGCTTAACTTAATAATATTAAGCAGAGTGACTTAAATAGTGATTGCTACACTCACCCAGTCGCGCTGTTTTCGCTCTAACACGCCTGCTTGTACAAGTTTATCTTCACCATCTATATGAATCAAATACTGGCTGCCGCGCTTATATTCGCTTCTAGGCAGGATTAATGACGCATGCGGTTTATTTATCGGAGTATGTTCTTTTGCAACCCATATGCCAGAAAATACGTTTAGCTGACTAAAATTCACTGGGCGATTGTCGTCGCTATCATCGACAAAATAACCGCTGCATGTCTCATGCTCATGATTCATATCAACAAGCGCCACTTTCATACAGGCAGATTGCACACCCAACACCTCAAGCCCGGCTCTGAATGTACCATTTACTTGCTTACGCACACTTCTGATTTCGGCGATGACCAATGTATTCTTATCATCAACCGTGGTGTAACCCACTAGCGTACCTGGCTCGACCCATTGATTAAATTCCTTGCCTAAATCCACCGCAAACCCACCATTGCTTTCATCCACCATCCACCAATTTTCGCTACCCAAATAATGCATGTGTGTATGAGTATTCACGCGTGGCGAGATATTATTTCTGCGTTGCTGTGCCAACTTAAAGTCCAGCTCATCACTACTTGCGATTGTGCTGGCACTAATGGCTCTTAAGCGCGTACAAATATCCTCTAAACCATGACTAACATTTAATAACTTGCTACCTTTATGTCGCGCTTCTTTTCTGCGTTGTCGCTCAAAACCCTCTACACACCATTCTGCACGTAATTTTTTAAACAGCTTAAGCACCACGGATGGTGGCGCGACTTTATCCAAACCAAATTCCGTCAGTGTTTTTTTTGTATCTACCGCACACAAATACGCTTCAATTTTATCCACAAGACGTGTCGTTTTCCAAAAGCGATATTCCGCATACTTTTCTACTGTGCGGATTCTTTCTGGCCCTTTATCACCCTCTAATGGGATAAAAAACTGCACCTTATCCTGACGGTATTTATTCAAAATCAATGGATTAGATGCCCAAATCTTTAACACTTGCTCTGTTAACTGAATTTGCAGGCGACTATAGTTACCTTTCTGCAAGGTATCCATCATAAAACCCTGTTTTAGAATGGCCGCAATGCTGGTTTCTTTTCGATGGAAGCTATACAGAAATAAATTCCTGTTCATCATCGCCAAATTTTCAGCAAGTCTGATGACATTATGAACAGTCGACCATGTGCCGGTTGGCGCAGGCTGATCATCAAAATAGCGCCATTTAGCCATTGAAAAAGCCGCATTTAATAATCGGCATAAAATCAAATTAATTTTTTCTTCAGCCAAAACAACCTTACCTTGGCTTTGATAGCACGCTAAAAATTGTGTATACGCCACATATAATTGCCTGTAATACAAATAGGCTGCGTTATAAATGCTGGCTTCTAATTTCTTATTTATTTTCAATATAGTCAAATACTTATGCGTTTCTTTCTTGGCATAGCGATAAGTATTTTTATCAATCTGCAACACTAATTCAATCTGATATTCGGCGTCATAGATCGATTCGAATTCAATTTTCGCCAATTGCTGCCTAGTTTCAATCAACACATCCAGCTCTGCCATTGCAGGCAAAGTATTTAACCAGCCAAGTTCTTTCTGCATATCCTGCTGCTGAAAAATCGACTGAATTTTGTGCATCACCATTGACAACATTTTGCAAACCTTACTGAGTGTAAAATTACTTAATTGCTTATCTGCAAAATGTGTACCAATTATTTAATGCCGATTTAATGCACGAAATCGCATTAAACAATACCGCTAAAACCAATAATTCTAGTTAGCGCTTATTAAGCTGAACTGTTAAAATAAAGCCATGTTTACAGGAATTATTCAAGCAGTCGGGCAGATTGAATCGGCCAGCAAAATGGGCGATGACATTCAGTTGGTTATCCACGCAGCCGCTTTAGGTTTAGAAGATGTGGACTTAGGCGACAGCATCGCCGTTAATGGTGTGTGTTTAACGGCCACTCAGCGCTCCAAAACCCATTTTCACGCACATGTTTCGACAGAAACGCTTAATGTCACTGTCGGCCTGGATCAGCCGCAAGCCGTCAATTTAGAAAAGGCCTTGCGTTTAAACGATCGTTTAGGTGGGCATTTGGTCAGCGGTCATGTAGATGGCGTGGGCAGCGTTGTGGCTTTTACCGATTTAGGTGATTGCTGGACATTGACGATTGAAGCGCCGCGCGCACTATCCAAATACATCGCAAAAAAAGGCTCAATTTGTGTGAATGGCGTGAGCCTAACCGTAAATAGCATCGAAAAAGATACGTTTAGCATGAATATCATCCCGCACACTTTACAAAATACTACTTCCCACCAGCTTAAAGTTGGTAGCCGCGTTAATTTAGAAATTGACCAAATTGCGCGCTATGTTGAGCGCATGACAGAGTGGGCGCAAGAAAATAATGAACAAAAGAATAATGAAAAAGCCAAATAATGCCACTAGAATCTATTAGCCCTGTCACTGACATTATTGCCGACATTAAAGCCGGAAAAATCGTTATTTTGGTCGACGATGAGAACCGTGAAAATGAAGGCGACTTTGTCATCGCGGCAGAATTTGCTACTGCCGCACATATTAACTTTATGGCGAAATATGGCCGTGGACTTATCTGCCTAACCTTAACAGAAGCGCGTTGCAGACAATTGAATCTGCCGCCAATGGTGCAAAAAAATGGCACGCGTTTAGGCACCAACTTTACCGTTTCAATTGAAGCTGCGACTGGCGTGACCACTGGCATTTCCGCCAAAGACCGCGCCACAACCGTTGAGGCCGCCGTCGCCAAAGATGCGAATCCCAAAAGTATTATTAGCCCAGGACATATTTTTCCATTAACAGCTTTAGATGGCGGTGTACTGGTGCGCGCAGGACATACCGAAGCAGGCTGTGATTTAGCATCATTGGCTGGCGTAGAGCCAGCATCGGTTATTTGCGAGATATTAAAAGAAGATGGCGAAATGGCTCGCTTGCCCGATTTGGTTGAAATCGCGCGCGAACATGGTTTAAAAATTGGTTCGATTGCGGATTTAATTCACTACAGAAGTGAGAATGAGAAACTCATTGAGCGCGCGGCAGAGCGTATCGTCAGTACGCCTTATGGCCCAATGCGCTTGATTGCCTATTCTGACAAGATTGCCAATGAAACACACTTGGCATTAGTAAAAGGCGACCCCTCTGCCGAAAAAGAAACTTTGGTGCGTGTGCATGAACCACTATCGGTTTTTGATTTGCTGGATAGCAGCAGCTGTACCCACAGCTGGAATATGCTGCAAGCGATGCAAGCCGTTTCCAAATCGGAATGCGGTGTGATTGTCTTATTGCAACATCGTGAAGGCGCGGCCGATTTGGTGGCACGAATTAATCACGCGGACGAACCCGCGCGCTATAACCAAGAACTACGCACTTATGGCATCGGCTCACAGATTCTGCTGGATTTGGGTGTGCGAAAAATGCGCTTAATGGCGACTCCACGCAAAATGCCAAGCATGATGGGGTTCGGATTAGAGATTACAGGATACTTAGAATCTGAGTCTTAACAGGCTGAAAAACATTAATATTTGTTACCGGCAATCGGCCCCTTAAGGTATTGATTATTTTAAAATAATTCGTGTTAAAATTATAACCATTGGAAAATATTAATCTTACAGGTCAGTTTCTCATCGCGATGCCCGCGATGTTAGACCCGCGTTTTTCTAAAACCATCACGTATATATGTACGCATAATCAGGATGGCGCAATGGGCGTGATAGTCAATCGCGCAACAGATATTACGCTTACCGACCTGTTCGAACAGATCAAACTCGACTCCAGCTCAACCGCTTTGCTTGAAAAAACTGTGCACTATGGCGGCCCTGTGCAAACAGACCGCGGCTTTATTCTGCACACACCGCAAATCGAATACAACTCAACTATCTTGGTCGGCAACACGATTGCGCTCACTACTTCTAAAGACATTTTAGAAGCCGCTGCAGAAAACAATGGTCCGGAAAAGATGCTAGTTGCTTTAGGTTACGCTGGCTGGACACCCGGACAATTGGAAGAAGAAATGCTCAATAACTCCTGGTTAAGTTTAGATACAAACAATCTGCATGATATTCACGCTCTTATTTTCGACGCGCCAAACCTTGAAAGATTTGACCTCGCCATGCAGTTAATGGGACTTAATTGGGCTAATTTATCGGATGTGGCAGGACATGCGTAAATTGAGCATGAATAAGTTTGGGCAGCTTAAATGACACAAAATCCTCAATCTAAAAACAGTTTAAATCAAAGCCATTTACCCATTCTAGAGCGCAAATATCCTGATATTTCAGGCACGGTATTAGCCTTTGATTTTGGTGAAAAACGCATTGGTGTTGCCGTAGGCGAAACTCTATTAAAAGTAGCCCATCCTTTAACGACGATTGAATCTGAAACTAACGATGCTCGTTTTAATTGCATTGCCAATCTTATTCAAGAATGGCGGCCTAGCCTGCTAATCGTTGGCTTACCTACGCATATGGATGGTAGCGAGCACTTAATGACCAGTCTGGCCAAGAAGTTTGCACAGCGGCTGGAAGGCCGCTTTAATTTGCCGGTGATGATGATTGATGAGCGATTGAGTTCAGCCGATGCAGCGCAAAACCTGAATGCAGCCGGCATTAAAGGCATTAAGCAAAAAGCGTTAATCGATGCCGTCGCAGCACAAACCATATTACAATCGCATTTTGACGGACTTTCGAATTGACAGGGTTTTGAATAGTCAGGCCAGAAATTGACAAACATTGAATACAACTTTACCTATGCAACTACCTAATCCAGAAACACTATTAAGTGATATTACCGCCAAGATTCAGGCGCAATTAAACCTTGCGACCAATATTGAACATTGCGCCTTTGTAGGTATTCACAGCGGCGGTGTGTGGTTAATGCAACGCATATTGAATACTTTAAAGCTAGATACTCCCTATGGAACATTAGATGCCGCACTGTATCGTGACGACTATGCGCAACGCGGACTTAAAGCAGAATCAAAACCCTCTAACATTCCTTTTAATGTGCAAGATAAACACATTATTCTAATAGATGATATTTTCTACACAGGCCGCACCACGCGCGCTGCTATGAATGAGTTATTTGATTATGGCAGACCAGCCAGCATCACATTGGCGGTCTTAATTAACCGTGGTGGTGCAGAGTTGCCGATATCACCCAATATTGTAGGGGCGGAAATTTTGCTCAATCACAACCAAAGTTTACAGTTATCACAAGACACCAAAGGCAAATTGCATCTTAGTTTAAAAGAGTCTGCCACTGAATATATTCGTTTAGAGCCTAATAATGATTAATCCACAACTTGATTCTGACGGCAATCTTAAACACCTGCTCACGATTGAGGGCTTGCCTACACGCATCCTTAATCAGATATTGGATACGGCGGAGACCTTTGTCGGCGTGGCTGAACGCGATATCAAAAAAGTACCTTTATTGCGCGGTAAAACCGTGTGTAATATCTTCTTTGAAAACAGTACACGTACGCGTACCACTTTTGAAATCGCCGCCAAAAGATTATCCGCCGATGTGATTAATCTGAATGTTGGCACCTCCAGCCAATCTAAAGGTGAGACGATTTTAGATACGGTAGATAACTTAATCGCCATGCACGCCGACATGTTTGTGGTGCGCCACAACCAAAGTGGAGCACCACATTTTATTGCACAGCATGTACCAGATCATATCAGTGTGATTAACGCGGGCGATGGTCGCCATGCGCACCCTACGCAAGGCTTATTGGATGTATTCACCATTCGCCGCTATAAGCCGGATATGCACAATTTGCGTATTGCTTTAGTGGGCGATGTACTGCATTCACGGGTTGCCCGCAGCGAAATCCACGCATTGACAACACTTGGCGTGCCAGAAGTACGCGTGATTGCGCCCAAAACATTATTGCCGACTGACGTTGAAAAACTGGGCGTACAGGTTTTTCATGATATGAAAGCGGGATTAAAAGACGTGGATGTTGTTATGATGTTGCGCCTGCAAAATGAACGTATGAATGGTGCGATGCTGCCTTCTGCACAAGAATACTTTAAAACCTTTGGCTTAACACAAGAGAAACTCCAACTGGCTAAACCAGACGCAATTGTCATGCACCCTGGCCCGATGAATCGCGGCGTAGAAATTGACTCCTGTGTTGCAGACGGCAATCAGTCCGTTATATTGCCACAGGTAACTTATGGCATTGCCGTGCGCATGGCGGTTATGGCAATCCTTGGTGGCGGCAGCGGACAAACAGGGAGTGGCGCATGAAAATTCATATCAGAAATGGGCGCTTGATTGACCCGAAAAATAAAATTGATGCGCAATGTGATGTTTACATTGCTGCTGGAAAAATCGTTGGTATTCAACACGCCCCAAAAGATTTCGTTGCCAATCAAACCATTGATGCCAGCGGCTTGATTGTCAGCCCCGGTTTTGTCGATTTAAGTGCAAGGCTACGCGAGCCAGGCTCTGAATATAGTGCAACTTTAGTCAGCGAATTAAATGCCGCTGCAGCCGGTGGGGTTACTAGCTTGGCTTGTACGCCAGATACACAACCGGTATTAGATGAGCCAGGGTTAGTTGAAATGCTGAAATACCGGGCTAAGCAACTTAATCTGGCGCATGTCTATCCACTGGGCGCATTAACTCGACAGTTGGAAGGCAAATTGCTGACCGAAATGTGCAAACTGACTGAAGCAGGCTGTGTTGGTTTTAGTCAGGCAGATCACGCCATTATCGACACTCAAGTGCTATGGCGTGCTTGCGAATATGCATCTACCTTTGGCTTCACCTTGTTTCTACGTGCAGAAGATGATTATCTTGCCAAAAATGGCGTCGCCCATGATGGAGAAATAGCCAGCAGGCTTGGCTTGAAAGGTATTCCATCTGCAGCAGAAGGTCTGGCTATTGCCAGCATTTTACGCATTGCACATGAAACCAACACCAAAATACACCTGTGCCGATTATCGACCGCTGAAGGCGTTAACCTTGTGCGCGAAGCGAAAAAACAAGGTGTACAAGTCACCGCAGATGTTAGCGCACAACACCTGCATCTAACCGATTTAGACATCGGCTATTTCAATGCGCATGCACACCTTAAACCACCATTGCGCTCCATACGCGACAAAGACGCGTTATGCCAGGGTTTAAAAGACGGCACGATTGATGCAATTTGCTCGGACCATACACCAGTGAATGATGATGCAAAACTTTTACCATTTGCAGAATCTGAAGCCGGCGCAACCGGCTTAGAGTTACTATTACCGCTGGCACTTAAATGGGCGAACAATCAAAAGCTGGATATTGCCGAAGCGATTGCCAAAATCACTGATCAGTCTGCCCAAATATTGGGTATCAATAGTGGTCATTTATCCATCGGCAGCGATGCGGACATTACTATATTCAATCCCGATCAAACATGGAAAGTAATGCCAGACCAACTAAAAAGCCAAGGCAAAAACACTCCATTTTTGGGTTTAGAGATGACAGGAAAAGTGCAGTACACTTTACTGCATGGGCAGATCACTTACCAAGACGAATCTAATTAAATTCATTCACACGGTGATTTTTTATGAGGCATGAATAACCAAAAGATTAGGCATTTGAAATATTACATACTTGACGTTTTGCCAAAACGCGCAGATAGTCACCAAGATATAACAGTTTTGTATTAATTTAGCTTTTGTTTCAATTCATCATATTTATTGGGGATTAATAATGAGTGCATTTTTTAGTACGTTATCTTGCTGCTGGTTTTGGCTACTCTTAGGCGTTTTAATTGGATGGTTGCTCAATCGCTGGTTATGTAAATGCTGCGCTAACACTAATCATACCGCCCCTACTCCTGCTACAAAACCAGACACTACATCTCCTGCAAAAATAGCCGACATACCCACTTCAGCAGCAGTTACGTCTTCCGCTGCAAAGCCGGCACCAAAACCCGCTACTAAAGCAAAAGCAACGCCCAAACCTGCTGAAAAAATAGCCAGCACAGCAGTTGCCATTGATATTGCCACAGCAAAAGCCGCTGGCTTTAGCATTAAAAATGCCAATGACCTGACTGTTGTAGAAGGTATTGGCCCCAAAATTAGTGAATTATTTAAAGATAATGGTATTAAAACGTTTGCAGAACTGGCAGTACAAACGGTACCGCAATTACGTGCAATTCTAGATAAAGGCGGCGCACGCTATCGCATAGCTAACCCAAGTACTTGGGCAAAACAGGCGGCATTGGCATCGGCTAACAAATGGGCAGAACTCAAGAAATTGCAGGATGAGCTTTCTGGTGGCGTTAAAAAATAACTATTAACGACATTAGGAGTAACTGTTATGCAAACCAATCAATCTGCGCAACATCAAGCTAGCTACAAGCGCTGGACATGGATAATTGCGCTCATTCTCGCGTTAATATTATTATGGATGCTGCTCACAGGTCGTGGGCCATCTAGTGCTTGCTGTGAGCCATTAGTTAGCACACCAGTAAATGAAGCTACAATCGCACCAAGCACCGAAATAACGCCAAGTGCGCCAGCCAGCGATGAATTTAGCTTTACTGCGACGCAAAGCGATGTGACCAGCACAGGTGACGCAAGCAATGCGGTTTGGTTAGCCCAAGCTGACAAATTGAAAGCTATATTAAGCGGGGAAGATTTACGTGCGCAAGGTGACGATAAAAAA
>Ga0123398_1018278_pt1 | contig 28040 bp, 23 predicted proteins | sample T5LHNO3metaT_FD_89926 | JGI IMG/M metagenome (GOLD analysis project Ga0123398, IMG submission 89926) | Methane-oxidizing artificial microbial communities from Washington, USA to study methane cycling - T5-LHNO3 metaT (Metagenome... | ecosystem: Engineered > Modeled > Simulated communities...
AATCCCGCTTCGGCCGCCGTCGGCGCGCCGGCGAGAGCGAACTGCGACAGGAGAAGGCTGGCGACCATCATCGCCAACATGCGCGCAAATACGCTCATTCGCCTAAGGATAGGATCCACCGCCGCCGCCTCTGGTTCCGAAAGCAAGGCTAGTGACCGTCAGCAGGACGGTCAAGCAAACCCAAATCGCCGATATGCGGCGAAACGCCGCGCGCTCGCCGGCAGCGCGCATTCTTATCGCCCGGCTATTGCGGCTCCCGCTCGCGTTTCGTTCGGCGAGCGAGACAAACCGCCCGCGCAGCGTCGCAATTTGCGAGCGCCGCCTTCATATGGCGCGACGGGCGGAAGCTTGCGACCCGCCGGGGCGGAACGACAGCCAGCTCGCCGGTGCGCGGATTACGGCCCTTGCGCTCTTTTTTTTCGACAAGGATAAATTTGCCGAAGTTGCACAAGGTGACGCTCTCGCCAGAGACAAGAGCGACCGCAATCTCCTCGAGAACCTCGTCGATCAGCCGTCCCGCACGACTCTGCGGAATGGCGGCGCAGGCCGCCGCGACTGCTTGCGCCAATTCACGTCTCGTTATCGTGCGACGGATGGAAGCTTTTCTGGCGCCAGACGTAAATTTGTCAGAAAGATCATAGACTTGTTCTTCTTCCTCGAGCATGGCCTCTATCGGCTCCAAGACTGTGTAATCTCTGACGAATATCTGGATGACGCTTTCACCCGGCGTTCGTATACGTAGAATAGAGGGGTGAATTCATATTTGTCCTTAGCCATTTTGCGCAAAGCGCAGTCTGACTTCACCGGGACGCGCATTCCGGGAGTGGCCGCGCGGATTGGCGGCGCCAAAATCGGAGCCGTGGTCAGACGCCAGCGGAGACGCCGGGCTCCGTCGATGGCAAGACGCCGAACATTTCCTGGTAATGGCGCGAAAAACGGCCCAAATGAAAGAATTCATGGGCTCTGGCGATCTCGCCAATTCCACGGTGCGGCGCTTTTTTTATGACGGCATGCGCTTGCTGGAGCCGGATCGCCCGCTTGAGCGCGACGAAGCCCATGCCGAATTCCTCATGCAGTGCGAGTTGAATGCTGCGCCTCGAGCTCTCGAGGCGCATCGAGGCCTCGTCGAGCGAGAGCTTGCGGACGCCGTCCGCGGACGGCGGCTCCCAGAGAAGATCCTCCACCGCGAGCGCCAATACGCGCCGGCGCCCGACGCTCATGCCCGGAATTTGCAGGTCCACGGCCAGCATATGCTTGATCAGGCCGGCGCTTGCCGCGACGATCTCATCCGCCGCCCGATCAGCGGCGTCCGTTCCGCCGTCTTCCGCCTGCGAAAGGAGGCGGCGCAGATTTTCCTTGAGCGCGGCGGCTTGAGGCGTGATCGGATAAATGAGCGTCTCCACGCCGGTCGAACCCGTCAGGCGCGTCAACAGGCGCGACGCGGCCGATTCGGAAACGACGCGACCGGCCAGGGCGGGGCTGAAATTGAGCGTCAGGGCGACGGCGGGGAATGAACCTGCGCTGTCAAAACGCGCGCCGCCATAGGCGACGGCCACGACGCCATTGACGATGCGATTTCCGAGCACCCGCATCTCCGGGGTCTCGAAAAAGCCGATCTTCAGCACCTCTTGGTCGAATGCGCCTTTGACGCGAATCGATCCCGCCAGAAGGCGTAGCTCCTCCACGGACAGGCCGGAGGCAATTTCGAGATATTTGCGAACGAGATGCATCCTGCCGGCTCCGAGCCGGTAAACGCGCGGACGCCATCCTCCCGGCAGGACGGCCCTGCTCCCTTCCGGGTCCGTCGCCGACATCAGCTCGAATCGTCCGCTCATTTCCGGGCGTCCCGCATGCGATGAGAGATTCCGATCTATCGCAAAGCTCTTGCTTGTTCGCCATAGGCCGCGCCGCGCGCCAGCGCGGACAGGGCGCTCCTTTCCCGGAGGCTATCGCGCGAGCCGGGCTCCGAGCGCGGCGAGGATCGGTCGCTGGCCTTTGACGATCTTCGTCTCCGCCTCCGCGAGCGTGAACCAGGCGGCGCGGTCGATCTCGGGAATGTCGATGAAACGCCCCGATTTCGGCGGCCATTCGATCCGACAGAGATTGCTCGAGACTTGAGCGGGATCGAGATCGGCCTCCATCGCGAAGGCGAGGACGGTTTTTCCGCTCGGCTGCTTGAAGGCGCCGAGCTCGGTCATCTCGCCGGCGAGCCGGAAGCCTGTCTCCTCAAAGAATTCGCGCCTCGCCGCTTCCTGAGCGTCCTCGCCCTCCCCGATCTCGCCCTTGGGAATGGACCAGGCGCCTTCGTCCTTCTTCGCCCAGAAAGGGCCGCCGGGATGGGCGAGCAACACCTCGACGCCGGTCGCGCCTTTGCGATGCAAAAGGACGCCGGCGCTACGCTTCGCCATGCGCTCGCCTTTCGGCCGTCGCGCGCGGCAGGTCAGACTTCAGCCTCAATCGTCGTCGAACTAAGGCGTCAGGCAGATTGCGGCGAAAGGCGGGAATATCAGCATGAAGAGAATGCGTAATCGGCTCCTGGGCGCGCTCGCCGCCCTGGTCATCGACGGCTCCGCGCAGGCGAGCCCGTTCGACCGCGGCCCCATCGCCGATTTTCTGACGATCTTCCGGCAACAGGCGATCCCCAAGCAACTCGTCGTCTGGCGTCATCCGGAATATAAGGCCGGGACGGTCGTTGTCTCCACGAAGGAGCGTCGACTTTACTACGTTCTGGGCCGCAGCCAGGCGATCGAATATGGCGTCGGCGTCGGACGCGAGGGTTTCACCTGGTCGGGGACGAAGACGGTCACGCGCAAGCGCGAATGGCCGGACTGGCGCCCGCCCGCGCCGATGCTGAAGCGCCGGCCGGACCTGCCCCGCCACATGGCCGGCGGCATGGAGAATCCGCTCGGCGCGCGGGCGCTTTATCTCGGCTCCAGCGAATATCGCATCCATGGCTCGAACGAGCCCGACACGATCGGCGCCGCCGTGTCTTCGGGCTGCATTCGCATGACCAATAATGACGTGATCGACCTCTATTCGCGCGTGAAGGTCGGAACCAAGGTGGTCGTGCTGAGATAGCCGCGCGCGACCGCCTCAGCGAGCGGCGGCCGCCTTCTGGGTCGCGTCGATCCGCAAGCGCGCCTGCAAGGCCTCGCCGCCGCGATGGAAGCGGACGTCGATCTCGCTGCCCGCGGGCGTCACGCCGAGCAGCGTGCGCAACTGCGCCGGGCCGCTGATCGCGCGGCCGTCGACGGACCGGATCACGTCGCCTTTCCTCAGACCCGCGAGCGCGGCCGGAGAAGCGGGTTCGACGGAGACGATCTCGGCGCCGGCGCGAGCGCCCGCGGGCGAGCGGATCGAGACGCCGATATGGCCGCGCCGCACTTCGCCGCTCTCGACGAGCTGGGACATGATGCGCCGGGCCATGTCGATCGGAATCGCGAAACCAATGCCATGGCTGGCCCCGCTCTTCGACAGAATAGCGGTGTTGAGCCCCACCAGACGTCCGTCGAGCGTCACGAGCGCGCCGCCCGAATTGCCGGGATTGATCGAGGCGTCCGTCTGGATGAAATCCTCATAGCCCTCTATGCCGAGGCCCGTGCGACCCATGGCGGAGACGATGCCCGAGGTCACCGTCTGGCCAAGACCGAAAGGATTGCCGATGGCGAGAACGAAATCGCCGACTTCGAGCGCGCGGCTGTCGCCCATCGGCACGGCGGCGAGATTGTCGGCCTTGATCTTCAGCACCGCGACGTCCGTCGCCTTGTCCTTGCCCACGAGCTGGGCGCGAAAGCGCCGGTCGTCCTTCGTCGTCACTTCGATGACGGAGGCGCCGCGCACGACATGCTCGTTGGTGAGAATGAGTCCGCGCTCGGCGTCGACGATGACGCCCGAGCCGGCGGAGGTCGTCTCGCGCTTGAGACGCGTATTGGGAATTTCAAAGAATTCCTGAAGCACCGGATCGACGACCACCGGCGTCTCAATGGATTCGATGCGTTTCGTCGCGATATTGACGACGCCTGGCGTCACCGCGCGCACGACGGAAGCGACCGAGGCTTTCTGGCCGGGCGGAATCGCGCCCGCATGAAGAGGCGTCTGGAAGAGAAGGAGGAACAGGAGAGCGAGGCGTAACGTCATCGATAACGAAGCTCGTGAGGACGCCGGGCGAATTCATGGCGTAAGGCGGCGCGCGGACAGGCTTTTCGCTCATGGTTTAAAATTTCTTGCCGCCGCCGGACAAGATCGTCGAGCGGACAAACCGTCATGCGGCGTCTCCCCGCTTCGTGGTTTCAACTTTTCGGAACCAGGACGGCGGACGAGATGGGAAAGGGCCTCGCCCGCTTCAAGCGGGGTCCCGCAAAAATCAGCACTCTTGCCAATCTGCTGCCAGCACATTGTTTTTAAAGCTTCTTCATGGCGCGAGAGTTGCTTTCTTCCTCCAGTCTCTCCAAATTTTTGAAGCGACGTTTCGCAGGAAAAGGAGAATGGCATGGCGTCCGGCGCATTCCGATTGCAGATGCAGGGCTACGGGCTCACGACGGCGAATATTCTCTATCGGCTGCCGGACCATCCGGCGATTCTTCAGTCCTATGTCTGGCAGGAATACGATCTGCATCCACATTTTCCGGAGTTGCGGAAGTTCCTCGACTTCTGGGCGCGCAGCCTCGACGGACCCTTGCATGGCGTGACCGTCGCGCATGCGCAACTGATCAAGCCCGCGGAGATGCGGCTATTGGATGGCGAATTCCACGTGCATTGACGCGGGCGCGTCCGCCCTTTGCCGGAAGATGAATCGCCTCCCTCTCGCGCTTGTTCCGAACCGGGACTTTCGGGACGGGAGGCGGACGAAGGCAGTCCGAATCGGGAGCGGCAAAAACGCGCAGGCGATTTGCTAACGAAGCGTTCAGGCGCGCCGCAGCGCTCCGGCTCCGGGATTTAGCGCGATCTGTCGCTCAGTCGCCTCTTGACGAAGCGCGCTGGCGCGAGCCGCGGCTTGGCGCCAGAATGCCCGCGCCATTTCAATGGCGCAGGGAAGAAATGACATGAAGAAAGAAACGATCAACGGGGCGACGCTCGCCATCGCGGCCGTCTCCATCGCGCTTGCCGGAGCCGCGCCGGCCGCGAAAGCGGAAGCGACGACGGCGCGCGTTCACTGCCTCGGAGCCAATAGCTGCAAGGGCAAGAGCGATTGCCATACGCCCAAGAACGCGTGCAAGGGCAAGAACGCGTGCAAAGGTCAGGGCTGGATCTACAAGGAGTCCGCTCAGGCGTGCGAGGAGGCCGGCGGAAAGGTTCTCGACTGACGGGATCTTGAGAAGGCCGGGGCGCATCGGCTCGCGCCCCGGCGCAAGCCGCGTCGATCAGCGGCTCCACCAGCCGCCGCCGAGCGCCATGAACAGAGCGGCCGTATCGGAAAGGCGGGTCGCCTCCGCCTGCACGCGCGAGAGCGACGCAAGAAGATAGGTGCGCTGCGCGTTGAGCACGGCGATCTGCGAGACTTGGCCGTATTTGAGCTGCATGCGGACGATGTCCAGGCTGCGCTTGGCGGCGTCCTCGGACTTTCGCGCGGTCATCACCGCCTTGGCGTCGGATTGCAGCGAGCGCAGCGCGTCGGCGACATTCTGGAAGGCGTGGACGACCGTGTCGCGATATTGCGCATCCGCCTGTTCGAGCGCCGCCTCAGCGGCCTTCTGCTTGTTGAGCAGCGTCATGCCGTCGAAGATCGGCTGCGACAGATTGGCGGCCGCCGAATAGAGCCCCGTTCCCGGGGCGAAAAGTTGCGCCATATGGAAGGCGCTCGCGCCTACATTGGCGGAGAGCGTGACGTTCGGCAGGCGATTGGCGACGGCGACGCCGACCGCCGCCGAAGCCTGATGCAGATTGGCTTCGGCCGCCTTGATGTCGGGACGCTGCGTGACGAGCTTGGAGGGAATGCTGACCGGAACGGTCGAAGGCAGCGTAAAGCTCTTGAGCTCGAATTTCTCGCCTGGCCCTTCGAAAGACAGCCGTCCCGCGAGCGCGGTGATGAGATTGCGCTGGATCTCGAGCTGCTTTTCGAGCGGCGACAGAGTCTGCTCGAACTGCGCGAGCTCGGCCTCCTGGGCGATCACGTCGGCCTTGGCGATGGAGCCGAAGGAATATTGCCGGTTCAGGATTTCCAGCGTTTCGCGCAGGATGGCGATGATGGTCTTCGTCGCCTCGATCTGTCCACGGATCGAGGCCTCCTGGATCGCCGCGACGACGACATTCGTCGTGAGCGCGAGATGCGCGGCTTCGAGCTGCCAACTCTGCTGCTCGGTCTGCGCGACGAGCGATTCGACGGCGCGGGCGTTGCCGCCCCAGACGTCGGGCGTGAAGCTCACCGAAAACTGCTTCAGGAATAGGCCGTAATTGGCGTTGGGATTGTTCGTCGCGGGACTGGGGGACGGGATCCCGGTCAAAACGTTCGCCGGCGTCGGATAGAACTGGTGGAAGAGCGACGGATTGATTTGACTCAGCGCGCGATTGTTCGACTGCAGATTGTTGCTGTCGTTCGAGGTGAGCAGGACTTGAGGGTAAAATCCGCCCTTCTGCGCCTCGGCGTTGTAATAGGCGATGCGCACCGCCGCCTCGGACGCCTGCAGCGACGCATTGTTCTGAAGCGCCTCCTTGACCAGTTCGTCGAGCGGCCTGGACCTGAAGAGCGTCCACCATTCGGCGGGAATATCCTTGTCTTCCGCGAAACGCTGCCCTTCGCCAGGCGACGCCGGGCGCTCGGGGGTGACGTGCTTCGCCTCCGGCGATGGCGGGGGCGCGAAATCGGGGCCGACGGCGCAGGAGGCGAGCAGCGTCGCGCCGTAGAAGACGACGCCGAGGCGCATGCGAGGAGAAGCAAGGCGACGACTCATCTTACAGGGACGCTTTCTCGCGTCGCGAGAGTTTCGGCCCGCGCTCTGACGAAGCATTCCACGACGAAATAGAATACGGGCAAAATGAAAAGCGTCAGCAGCGTCGCGACGATGAGGCCGCCGACGATGACGGTTGCGAGGCTGCGCTGGACGTCGCTGCCGACGCCGGTTGCGAGCGCCGCGGGCAGCATGCCGACCGTCGCGACGGTGGAGGTCATCAGGACGGGACGGAAACGCTCGCCGGCCCCTTCAAGCACGCCGGTTCTGACCGCGGCGATGAAGTCGCGTTTCATGGCGTGCGCGTCAAGCTCGGCCGTGACCCAGCGCGCGCGGGCGGCGGCGATGCGGACAGCCGAGGTCCGATTGAGATTGGCGACCATAATGATGCCATTTTGCACCGCGACGCCAAAAAGCGCGAGGAAGCCGACGCCCGTCGCGACATTGAGATTGTCGCCGCGGACGTGCAGCGAGACGAGGCCGCCGAGCGTCGCCAGCGGCACGACGCCGAGAATCAGCAGCGCATTGCGCAGCTTGCCGAAGCCGATGAAGAGAAACACGAACATCAGCACCAGAACGGCGCCGACGATGACCGTGAGGCGCGCCTGCGCTCTTTGCTGGTTCTCGAATTTGCCGCCCCAGACGACCTTGTAAAGGGACTGGTCGTATTTCACATTCTTTGCGATGCGCGCCTGAGCGTCGGCGAGATAGGAGGCAAGGTCGCGATTGTCGTAATCGACGCGAACCGTCAGCGAGCGCTTCGTCTTGTCGTGCGAGATAGCGCTCTCGCCGTTCTGCAGGGAAATCTTGGCGATCTGGGACAGGGCGATCTGCGCGCCTCCGGAAGTGTTGACGAGCAGGTTGCCCAGCGCCTCGGGACTGTTGCGCGCCTCGGGCGGGAAGCGCACAGTGATGTCGTAGTTGCGATCGTCGACATAGATCTGTCCGATCGGGCTGCCGCCGACGCCGGTCTGAATGAGATTCGCGACATCCGCGACATTGATGCCATAGCGCGCCGCCGTGCTGCGATCGACATGGAAGGCGATCTGCGGGATCGGCGGCTCCTGGACGATCGAGGTTTGGGTCGTGCCGGGCGTTTCTTTCAAGGTCGCGACGATGTCGGAAGCGATGCGGCGCGTTTCCTTGAGGTCGTGACCGAACACCTTGACGACAAGGGCGCTGTGCGCGCCGCTCATCAGATCGTTGACATTGTCGATGATGGGCTGGCTGATGCCCACATCCACGCCGGGAAGCTGCGTCAGCCGCTCACCGAGGCGGCGCACGAAATCCGCCTTGGTTTCGCCCGCGGGCCATTCGTCGTAAGGCTTCAGACCGACCGGCGCCTCGATATGGCTCAGCGTCCACGGGTCGGTGCGGTCGTCGTTGCGGCCGATTTGCGACACGACGAAGGAGACCTCGGGAAACTCCAGCACCGCATTGCGCAGGTCTCGCGCCATCTCTTCCGCCTTGCCGATCGAGATGCCGCTCGGCAACTGAACTTGCAGCCAAAGCGATCCCTCGTCCAGATTGGGCAGGAATTCGCGTCCGATCGTCGCGCCGGCGAGGATGACGCCGACAAAGGCGGCGCCGGCGGACGCGTAGATGATGCGCGGCTGGTCGACGCAAATGGCGAGGAGGCGGCCGTAACTGTCCTGCAGCCGTTCGAGAACCACATTGTGAAAGATCTCGGAGGGCTTGTGGAAGGCGATATAGGCGAGGCCGGGAACGACCAGCAGCGAGCAGAGCAAAGCGCCGAAAAGGGCGTAGGATATGGTGTAGGCGACCGGCGAGAAGAGCTTCGCCTCGACGCGCTCGAGGCCGAGGAGCGGAAGATAGGCCGTGATGATGATGATCGTCGCGAAGAAGATCGGATTGACGACCTGCCGCACCACGAATTGCACGGTGTCCGTCTCGAGCGGCCGTGTGGGGTTGTGCTCGCGCACCCTCAATATCGCTTCCGTAACGACGATGGCGCCGTCCACGATGACGCCGAAGTCGATCGAGCCGAGCGACAGAAGATTGGCCGGCAGTTTCGTCAGATTCATGAGGATGAAGGTGACGCTGAGCGCCATCGGGATCGTCACCGCGACGACGATCGCGCTGCGCGGGCTGCCGAGGAAGAGGATCAGGACGATGAAGACGAGCGTGACGCCCTCGCCGACCGTATGTCCGACCTTGGAGACCGTCGCCTCGACGAGCTCGTTGCGATCCAGATAGGGGACGATGCGAACGCCTTGCGGCGCGAGCTCCGCCTGTAGCTGTTCGATGCGTTCATGGACGGCCTTGAGAACCTGTTGGGCGCTTTCGCCCTTGAGCATCTGGATCGTGCCCTGGATCGTGTCGGAGTTGCGATCCTTGCCGAGGACGCCCTCGCGCTCCTGGCTGCTCAACCGCGGGACGCCGAGGTCGCGCGTCAGTATCGGCGTGCCGTTGCTTTCGGTGACGACGATGTTGCCGAGATCGTCCAGATTGCGGACGAGACCGATGCTGCGGATCACATAGGATTGCTCGCCGCGCGTGATGCGGCTGCCGCCCGAGCTCGCGCTGTTGCTGGTGATGGCTTGCGAGACGTCGGAAAGTCCGAGGCCGTAGCGCTGCAAGGCGAGCGGATCGACCTCGAGCTGGAACTGACGCGTCAACCCGCCGAAATTGGCGACGCTCGCCACGCCCGGCGCCTGATTGAGCGCGGGGAGCACGACCCAGCGCTGGATTTCGGAAAGCTCGGCGAGGTTCTTTTCGTCGGATTCCAGCGAGTAGCGCAGGATCTCGCCGACCGGCCCGGTCATGGGGCCGAGCGTCGGCTGATAGTTCGACGGCAGGGACACCTGATTGACGCGCTCCAGAACGCGCTGGCGCGCCCAGTAGTCATCGACGCCGTCCTTGAAGACAAGCGTGATGAGAGAAAGCGCGAATGTGCTGCTGGAGCGGATCGTGACGAGGCCCGGCGTGCTCGCGAGGGCGCGCTCGAGCGGCACGGTGATCTGCTGCTCCACCTCTTCCGCCGCAAGGCCGCGCGCCTGAGTGGTGACGATCACGGTGACGTCGCCGACGTCGGGATAGGCCTCGAGCTTGAGCTGGGTCCAGGAATACACGCCATAGAAAAAGACGAGGATCGTCACGAGGATGACGATCAGGCGGCTCCGCAGGCAGAGTTCGACGGCGCGCTCAATCATTGAGCAGGACTCCGCCGCGCACGACGATGCGCTGTCCGGGCTCGAGGCCGCGCACGATGGTCGAGCCCTCATAGTCGGAGTCGATCACGACCGGCTTTCTCTGGAAGGTCCAGGGCGCCGTCTCGACGAAGACGCTCGTCGTGTCGTTGACGATGAAGAGCGCCGAGGACGGAACCAGAATGCTCTGGGTCGCCGGCGCGAAGAAGCGCACCGAGGCGAACATGTTCAGCTTGAAGATGCCGTAGGGATTGTCGAAGGAGATGCGCACCTTGTTGCGGCGCGTGTCGGCTTCGAGCAACTGGCTGATGACCTGCACGCGGCCCGAAAAGACCTCGCCGGGATAGGCGAGGAGCGTCACCTCGACGCGCTCGTCCTTCTGCACGAAGGAGAGGTCCTTCTCCTGCACGCTCGCGGTCACCCACACCTTTTCGAGATTGGAGATGGTCATCATCGACTCGGTTGCGTTGTCGATGAAGTCGCCCGGCGCGGTTTCGAGGGCCGTGATGGTGCCGTCTATGGGAGCGGTGAGGATGATCTGCCGCTGACCGGAGACCGTGCCGCTATCGCCGATCACTTCTAGCCGGGCCTCGGCGCGTTTCAGCTCCGAGGTCGCTTGCCGATAGTCGTTCTGCGCCTGCTCCAATTCGCGCAGGGCGAGGCCGCCCGCCTTGTTGAGTCCGGTCGCTCTCTCGAAAGCGCTCTTGGTGAGCTTGACGGTCGCGCGCGCCTTTTCCGCGTCGGCGACCGCCTGCGCGAGATCGCCCGAATCGATCGTGGCGAGGCGCTGGCCTTTCTTCACGGCGTCGCCAAGAGAGACGTCCAGCTCCGCGACGCGGCCGGCCACGGGCGCGAGTATCTTAACGGTGCGCGTGGGGTCGGCCTCCACCGTGCCGGTCACCAACTTGCTGCGGCTGACGCTTTTCTGCTGGACCGGCGCCACTGCGATGCGCGACCGGTAGGGCGAGCCCTCCGGCACGAAGATGGCGTTCCCGCGTCGAACGAGACGGGCGCCTTCGCCGGCCGCGGCCCCCGCGCGATGGCTGTTCTCGCCGGCGCCGCGATTTGCTTTCAAGGCCCCTACGCTCGCCAGGGCGACGGCGGCGGCGACCGCGATCAAAAGCTTTGCGCGGAGCGGCAGCTTTTGAAGCTTTTCGGGCGCGATCATGGGATAGGAGTTTTTCCTGCGAGCGGACAGCTCTATGAAGATAGTCTAATTGTGGCCGCCGCCGTCAACTGGACTATTCGCTATCAATTCGTATTGCACGACTTAATTATGACGGCTCGGCCGCGTTCGTTCGCCCCTGTTGCGACAGGGGCGGCTCGCTTGTCAATCAAAAGAGGCGCGGATCGCGCCCAATCCCATGGTCCCAACGGAGAATCGGGCGGCGGAGCGAGCGCCGGCCGGTCGCGGCCAAAAAATTACGCCGCCGCGTTCAGCAGGGCGATCAAGCCCTTGAGAAGCGCAACCGGGTCGGGCGGACAGCCGCGAATATGGAGATCGACCGGAACCACTTGCGAAACCGGCCCGATGCAGGCGTAGCTCCCCGCGAAGACGCCGCCGTCCAGCGCGCAATCGCCGATGGCGACCACCCATTTCGGATTCGGCGTCGAGTTATAGGTCCGCTCCAACGCCTCGCGCATATTCTTGGTCACAGGGCCCGTAACCATCAGCACGTCCGCATGGCGTGGGGACGCAACGAAGCGCAGGCCGAATCGCTCGAGATCGTAGAAGGCGTTGCTGAGCGCGTGGATTTCCAGCTCGCAGCCATTGCAGGAGCCGGCGTCCACCGCGCGAATGGACAGGCTGCGGCCGAGCTTTTCCCGCGCGGTCTTCTCCAGCGTCTTGCCGATCTCGGCAAGCATCTCGTCGTCAGGCAGGGGCGGCCGTTCCGTCAGGGCGCGGCGAAACAGGCCTTGGAAAAGAAATTTCTGCATGGTTCAGCCGACTTAGAGATCATGCCCCGAATAGGAGCAGTTGAAGGATTTGTTGCAGAGGGGGAAATCCGCAACGATGTTGCCTTTGATCGCCGCTTCGAGCACCGGCCATTGGAGCCAGGACGGGTCCCGAAAATGGGCGCGCTCGATCGCGCCGTCGGCGCCGATCCGCAGCCAGACGAAGATGTCGCCCCGAAAGCCCTCGACCAGCGCGGCGCCCTCGCCCTGCCCTGCGTCAGTCGCCGCGTCGGCCTGGATCGATCCATGCGGCAGGCGGTCGAGGATCTGCTCGATAATCTGCATCGACGCCGTCACTTCGTCAAAGCGCACCCAGACGCGGGCGTCGACGTCGCCGTCAGTCGACGCGCCCATCTCGAAGGAGAGATGGTCATAGGGCGCATAGCCGACGGTCAGCCGGGCGTCGAAGCGCCGGCCCGACGCGCGCCCCACAAAGCCCCCGCAGGCATATTGTCGCGCGAGTTCGCAGCTCAGCACGCCCGTTCCGACGGTCCGGTCCTGAAGCGAGGTCGTGTCGCCGAAGAGGCTGACGAGACGCGGGACCATGATCCCGATCCATTCGAGCAGAGCGCGAAGCGAATCCGCGCCTTCCGGCGACAGATCGACCGCCACGCCGCCGGGCGTGACGCGGTCCATCATCAGCCGGTGGCCGAAACAGGCCGCGGACGCTCTCAGGAGCCGCTCGCGGATAAGGCCGCATTGCGCGAGCATCAGGGAAAAGGCGGCGTCGTTGCAGATCGCGCCGATGTCCCCGAAATGATTGGCGAGGCGCTCGAGCTCCGCCATCAGCGCCCGCAGCCAGAGGGCGCGCGGCGGCGGCTCCACGCCGAGCGCCGCCTCGATCGCCTGCGCGAAGGCGAAACTATAAGCGACCGTGCTGTCGCCGGAAATACGCGCTGCGAGTTTCGCCGCGCGCTCGATCGGGGCGCCGGCCATGAGCCGGTCGATCCCCTTATGGACGAAGCCGAGCCGCTCCTCGAGCCGCACCACCACTTCACCATTGGCGGAAAAGCGGAAATGGCCCGGCTCGATGATCCCGGCATGGACGGGCCCTACCGGAATCTGATGAAGCGGCGCGCCTTCGGCCGGGCAGAATTCATAGGGATCGCTCGTCGTTTCGAGCGGCCGAGCCGCGCCCGCGGGGTGACGCACGCCCCAACGGCCGTGATCGAGCCAGCGGCGCTTGTCCGGCAGGCCCTCGGCCTCCACGCCGTAGAGATCGGCGACGGTCCGTTCGAACCGCAAGGCCGGCGGATGCAGACGCCCCACGGAGGGAAAGCGCCCGTCGACGCATTTGATCGAGATGATGCGCGGCGTCGACCCGCCGGTTTGCAGCGAGGCGAGATAGACGCTGTCGCCGTCGCTCCAGAGGCTGACCAGATCCGCCTTGCCGTCGGCGATCTCTCTCGCGGCGGCGCGCCATCCGGCGTCGTCCACTTCTTCTCGCGCCCAAGGCCGACAGCTCGACGCCGGCGTCGCGTCATTTGGCCTTTCCTTCCGGGTGAAGAGCATTTCCATATCCTTTGCGCTTTATCCCAGCAGCCGCGCGACGTTCTGGAACCATGTCACGAGATAGGACGGCAAATACAGCCCCGCGACGAGCACCAGGGCTAGATGAGCGACGAGCGGCACGGACGAGGCCTCCGCCTCGCCGACCACGCTCTTCGTCGGCTCGCCGAAGGCCATGCCGATGAGGCGCATCAACAGGGCGCCGAAGGCGATGAGCAGGCCCAGCACCAGCGGCGCCGCAAGCAGGGGCTGGCGCGCAAAGGCGGAGCTCACGACCAGAAACTCACTCATGAAAATGCCGAGCGGCGGCATGCCGCAGATCGCCATGACGCCGACCACGAGGCTCCAGCCGAGCGTCGGATGGCTCTGCGTCAGCCCGCGAATGTCGGCGATCTTTTGCGTGCCCTTGGCCTGGGCGATATGGCCCACGGCGAAGAAGATCGCTGATTTCGTCAGGCTGTGCATCGCCATGTGGAGAAGGCCCGCGAAATTGGCGAGCGGTCCGCCAATTCCGAAGGCGAAGGCGATGACGCCCATATGCTCGATCGAGGAATAGGCGAAGAGCCTCTTAATGTCGTCGCGCCGGTAGAGCATGAAAGCGGCGAAGAGCACGGAGGCGAGGCCGAGCGCGACCAGCATCGGTCCGGGCGTAACCGCCGCCGCATTGGCGGTGAGCAGCATTTTGAAGCGCAGCACCGCGTAGAGCGCGACATTCAGCAGCAAGCCCGAGAGCACGGCCGAAATGGGCGTCGGGCCTTCGGCATGGGCGTCCGGCAGCCAGGCGTGCATCGGCGCCAGACCGACCTTCGTCCCGTAGCCGAGCATGAGGAAAACGAAGGCGACGTTCAAAAGGCGCGGATTGAAATGCGCCGCGTGCTCCATGAGCGAGGACCACACCATTGCGTCATAGCCCTGCCCGAGCACGGGCTCCGCCGCCATGTAGACGAGGATCGTGCCGAAGAGCGCGAGCGCGATGCCGACGCTGCCGAGAATGAAATATTTCCACGCGGCTTCGAGCGAATCGCGCGTGCGATAAATGCCGACCATGAGAACGGTGGTCAGCGTCGCCACCTCCACGGACACCCACATGAGGCCGATATTGCTCGCAAGCAGCGCGAGATTCATCGAGCACATAAGCGCCTGATACATTGCGTGGTAGAAGCGCAGATTGCCGAGCGTCAGCTTTCCCGTCTCGATTTCATGACGGATATAGCTCGCGCTGAAACCGCTTGTCGTGAAGCCGACAAAGGTCGAGAGCACAGCGAAGACGATGTTGAGATCGTCGACGAAGAGAAAGCTGCCGCTCTCCGGCTCCTTGAGGATGAGCAGAAGCGCGAAGAGCAAGGTCACGCCCGCCGCGGCGAAATTGATCTGCGAGGCGCGCTTGTAGTCGGTCTGGAAGGCGAGAATGACGGCCGCCGCCGCGGGAATGGCGACCAGCGCGTTGGACGCCATGAAGAATTCGGAAATCATTGGCGTTCTCCGCGCACGCGATCCAATTCGAAAAGGTCGACCGTGTCGAAGCGCTCCCGGATGCGGAACAGGAAGATGCCGATCACGATGAAGGCGATGAGCACGGAGAGCGCGACGCTGATCTCGACGACGAGCGGCATGCCGTCGGCGCCGGCGGCGGCGAGGATGAGGCCGTTCTCCAGCGACATGAAGCCGATGATCTGGCTTACGGCGTTGCGCCGCGTCACCATCATGAGCAGCCCCAACAGCACGATGGCGAGCGCGAAGGCGAGGTCTTCCCGCGCGAAGGGATCGGCGGCCGTCGTCGCGGGCAGCATGACGACGAGAGAGAGGCCCATCAGGAACATGCCGATGAGCATGGTCAGCCCGATGCCGCCCACGACCTCGACCGTTCGATGGATGCGCAACCTCTTGACGATCGCATGCAGGCTGAACGGGATGATCGACGCCTTGAAGACGAGCGCGATCGCCGCCGTCAGATAGAGATGCGGCGCGTTCTGGACATAGGCCTGCCAGGCGACCGACAGCGTCAGGACGAAAGCGTGAAGGGCGAAGATATTGATGAGCCCGGACAGCCGATCCTGATAGAGCAGCATGAAGCTCACGAGCACCAGCCCGCCGGCGAGGAGGTGCGCGATGTCGAAGGACAGATGCTGCATCAAAGGCTCCGGGTGACGAACACGAGAAGCGTGCCGAGCAGGCCGAGCATCAGCGCGGCGCCGAGGAAGTCGGGAACGCGGAAGACGCGCATCTTCGCGGTGGACACCTCGAAAGTCGCGAGCAGAAAACCCGCGATGAAGAGCTTGAGGACATAAAAGGCGACGCCATAGCCCATATCTTCAAGGCTCCCATCATGCCGCGCAAGGCCGAAGGGAAAAAAGACGCAGGCGATGAGCGAGACATAAAGAAGCAGCTTGAGCGCCGAGGCGAGCTCGATCACCGCGAGATGGCGTCCCGAATATTCGAGGATCATCGCCTCATGCACCATCGTCAATTCGAGATGGGTCGCGGGATTGTCGACCGGAATGCGGCCGTTTTCCGCGATGGCGACGATGATGAGGCCGATGAGCGCGAAGAGAACCGAGACGCGCAGCTCGAAATCCGACGCCATATAGGCGGCGACTTCCGAGAGCTGCGTCGAGCCGGCGATCAGCGAGACGATGAAGGCGATCATGATCGTCGCGGGCTCGGCGAGCGAGCCGAACATGGTCTCGCGGCTCGAACCGATGCCGCCGAAGCTCGTGCCGATATCCATGCCGGCGAGCGCGAGGAAGAAACGGCCGGCGCCGAGAAGGGCGGCGAGCGCGATGAGGTCCGCCGTCCAACTGAACATCAGCCCCGTGGCGAAGGTCGGCACGAGAGAGGCGGCGACCCATGTGGTCGCGAAAATGATGTAGGGAGCGGCGCGATAGAGCCAGGACGCGTCATGGGCGAGGACGACTTCCTTGCGCAGGAGACGCAGCAGGTCGTACCAGGGCTGAAGAAGCGGCGGTCCGCGACGGCGCAGCAGCCGCGCCTTCACCTTGCGGGTGAAGCCGATCAGCACAGGCGACAAAACGAGCACGAGCCCCATTTGCGCGGCTTGCGCGAAGAGATCGAAGAGAAAGGTCATAGCGCCACGATCAAAAGCAGGAAGACGAGGGCGGCGAAGACGAGCCCGAGATATTCCTGGATGGCCAGGAAGGCCACGACATTGAGCCGACCCACGCAGAACCAGACGGCTTTCGACAGCGGCTCGTAGAGATAGGAGATGAAGCGGTCGCCGATGTCGACCTCGAAATGCGCGGCGCGCGTCTCGCCTGGCGCCGGCATATCGAGCCGCTCGCGCACCGAGAAAGCGATCGCCCCCAGCGCGCGGCGCACCGGCTGCGCGAAGCTGCTCGCCGTATATTGCGCGGCGGGATTCGGGTCGGCATAACCGCAATCCCATGGCGGCGCGCGGCGCACCGGCCGCGGCCAAAGGGTCTTGATCGTCTGCATCGCCACCAGCGCCGAAAAGAGGATGAAGCCGAAGACGAGAAGCCCGTTATAGGAGCTGCGGCTCTGGGCGACCGGCGCGATGGAGAGCCATGCGATGTCGCTCTGCGCCGGCATACGTCCGCCGACATACTCCGCCGCGGCGGGCGAAATCGTGTCGATCATGAAGCTCGGCAGCACGCCGGCGAGAAGACAGAGGAGGAGAAGGCCCGACATGGCGCCGAGCGACCATTGGTCGGTTTCGCGCGCCTGCCGGGCGGCGTCGGAGCGGGGCCTGCCAAGAAAGACGACGCCAAAGGCGCGCACATAGGCGCCGGCGCCGAGCGCCGCGCTCAAGGCGAGCGCCACGCCGACGGCCGGCGTCGTGAGCTTGAGAACCCACTGGGGCAGGGACGGACTTAGCAGAATGGCCTGGAAGACGAGCCACTCGGATACGAAGCCGTTCAGCGGCGGCAGGGCCGCGATGGCGACGCAGCCGCCGAGAAAGACGAAGGCGGTGCGCGGCATGGAGCGGATCAGGCCGCCCAGCTTCTCGATGTTCTTTTCGCCCGTCGCGCCGAGGACGGCGCCAGCGCCAAAGAACAGGACGCTCTTGAAGAGCGAGTGATTGAAGACATGGAAAAGCGCCGCGGTGAAGGCGAGGGCGGCGGGAAGCGCCTGGCCGTCGGCTTTGAAAGCGAGCGCGAGACCGAGCGCGATGAAGATGATTCCGACGTTCTCGATCGTGCTGTAGGCCAGAAGCTTCTTCAAATCGCTCTGGACCGTCGCGAAGAGAACGCCGATCAACGCGCTCGCCGCGCCGAAGACCAGCGGGTGAAGACTCCACCAGAAGGCCGGCGCTCCCAGGAGATCGAAGCTGACGCGGATGAATCCATATATGGCGACCTTGGTCATCACGCCGCTCATCAGCGCAGAGACATGGCTCGGCGCCGCGGGATGCGCCAGCGGCAGCCAGATATGCAGCGGGACGAGGCCGGCCTTGGAGCCGGCGCCGAGGATCGTCAAGGCAAGCACCAGGCCCGATTTCCAGGCGTCCTTGGGAACCTCGCGGATTGTCGTGAAGTCATAGGCGCCGGTCGCGCCGCCGAGAACGGCGAAGGCCATCAGCAGGCACAGCGTGCCGAAGCTCGCCATCAGCAGGTAAATATACGCCGCCGCCCGGTTCTCGGCATGGTCGTGATGCGAAATCACGAGCGCCCAGGAGGTTAGCGACATGAACTCCCAGGAGACCAGGAAGGCGAAAGCGTCGTCGGCGAGCACGACGGCGTTCATCCCGGCGATGAAAGCCGGAAAGAACGGCAAGATGCGCATGGGACTCTTCTCATGCGCGCCATAGCCGATGGCGTAGGCGCTCGCCGCCCCGCCGGCGAGATTGATCACGGCGAGAAAGAAGGCGCTGAGGGCGTCGAGCCTGAAATGCATGCCGAGCCAGGGCAGCCCCAGCGGCAATGTCGTCGACAGCGCATGCGCGCCCCTTGGGACGACGGCGGAGAGGAAAAGCGCCGCGCACAGCCCCCCGGTCAAGCTATAGACACGGCGGCTGACATCCTCGTTTTCCCGCCAATAGATCGAAGCCGCGCCGACGGCCAATAGGGCTCCGACGCAAAGAAGGGCGACATCAAGCGGCATTTATTTTCCTTAGTGGAACGGAGCCTAGAGCGCGCGGCGAAAAAGCGGGAACCGGTTTTTTTACGCGAGACGCGCGCTCTAAACTTTGGAATCAATCACGTTTTCCGTGATTGGACGATTCCGCCCCATCACAGCGTGATCTAAGCCTCAAGCGCAGCGTTTGCGCGGCGCAAGCGGATGGCTGGACGTCGCGACCAACCCGTCGAGGCCGTGAATTTCCGCGCGGCCGCCCTTGCCCTCATAGTCCTCGCAAAAGTGATGGAGATTTTCCATCACCGTATGGTCGACAGTCGACGTTTCCGAGAGATCGAAGATGACGGTCTTGCCCTCTGGGATCGTGGCGAGGTCGCCCTTCAGCGCCAGATAATTGCCGAAGAAAGCCGCGCCCTTGACCTGGACATGATAGACGCCGGGCGCGGTCTCTTCAATCGACCGACTCAGCTTGACCACGTCACGCCAGTTTATGCTCCGCCAGAAGTGAAACAGAAGCTCGGCCACGACGCCGATCGCGACGCCGATGAGGAGGTCCGTCGCCAGCACGCCGACAATGGTGATGACGAAGACGCCGAGCTGGTCCCACCCGATCTCGAGCGTCTTCTTGAACTCGCGCGGCGACGCGAGGCGATAACCGGTGAAGACGAGCAGCGCCGCGAGCGAGGCGAGCGGAATCTCGTGGATGAGCTTGGGGAAGAGCGCGACGAAGACGAGCAGGAACAGGCCGTGGAAGAAATTCGCCCAGCCGGTCTTCGCGCCATTATTGACGTTGGCGGAGCTGCGGACGATTTCCGCGATCATCGGCAGGCCGCCGATCAGTCCGCAGATGGCGTTGCCGACGCCGACCGCCGCTATGTCGCGGTTGAGGTCGGAGACGCGCTTATAGGGGTCGAGCTTGTCGATCGCAGCGGCGCTCAACAGGCTTTCGAGACTGCCGACAAGGGCGATGGTGAAGACCTGCTGCCAGAAGACGGGCTGCAAGGCGCGCGAAAAATCCGGGAAGGCGAAGCCGGCCAGGAAATTTTCCGGCAGCGTCACGAGGAATTTCGGGCCGATCGTGAATTCGTGATGCGGCAGGAAGACCGCATTTGGCAAGAAGAGATATTTGTGCTCGTCCTCGAGGTCGAAATATTTGGCGAGCGCCATTCCGACCAGCACGACGAGCAGCGGCGCCGGGATCATCTTGAGCTTGGGATTCTTCACGAAGGTCCAGAGCGCCAGAATGCCGAGCCCGAGGAAGCCGATGATCGCGACCTCCGGATTGAGGTCGCGAAGGCTCGCGGGGATCGCGCCGATCGTCTGGAAAAGCGTCGGCGCGTCCGGCTTCACGCCGAGCATGACGTGAATCTGCTTGGCCATGATGATGATGCCGATCGCGGCGAGCATGCCGTGCACGGCCGAGGAGGGAAAGAAGGCGCTCATTTTGCCGGCCTTCATCACGCCCATGAGGATCTGGATGATCGCCGAGAAGAAGATTGCGGCGAGGGTGTAGCGATAACCCGCCATGGCGTCGCCGCCGCCGAGCTCCTGAACGGAGTCGAGAATGACGACGATGAGGCCCGCGGCAGGACCCATGATGGTGACATAGGAGCCGTTGATCCGCGAGACGAGCAGGCCGCCCACGATCGCGGAGATGATGCCGGCCTGCGGCGGAAAGCCCGACGCCATGGCGATGCCAAGGCAGAGCGGCAGCGCGATGAGGAAGACGAGGAAGCCGGACAATATGTCCGAGCGCCAGCTTTCCGCGAGGCCCGCGGGTCCGGTCTTCGGGAGCGAGGTTTCAAAGGATGGCGTGGAGATGGTCATCGTTTCAACCCCTTGGGATGCGACGAAGGCTGACGAGAAAAAGCCGGGGAACAAGCGAAACGCGCCACTCGCCGCCGAATGTCGGTCGCCCCGGCGGCTGGCGCTGGCTCGGCTAGGCGGCGCGCGCGTCGCCGCTTCGGACGGAAGATCGGCGGGGGACGGACGTGACGATCGATTGTCGAAGCGTTCGCCAAACATGAGCCCGGTTGGCCGCAAGGCCGAAGTCTAGCTTCATTCGCGTTCCTCAAATCAACCCTGACGGGCTCAGCAAGACTTGCAAGGGGCTGTTTCGCTAGTTTTTCGCAGTGCAGAAAAATGTTTCTGCAATATTTCCGATAAGAGGCGACGGGAGAGGAAGGACCCGACTTGTGGCATATGACGCGCTATAGGCAGTATTGCTTCGCGGAGCGCTTCGCCCTTTGAAAGGCTGATTTCGGCATGAGCAATCGCAGTGCGGTTCTACTGGTGGAAGATGACGCGGAAATCGGCGAGCTGATTTCCCGATACTTGGAAAACAACGGCATGGAAGTCACGCGCCTCGCCAGTGGCGAAGGTCTCGACGCCAAATTGGCCGGCGGCGCGTTCGACATTTTGATCCTGGACCTCAATCTGCCGGGAGAGGACGGGTTCTCCATCTGCCGCCGCGTGCGGGCGGCTCATGACATCCCCATCATCATCGTCACCGCGCAAGGCGAGGACGTCGACAAGATACTTGGGCTCGAAATGGGCGCCGACGACTATGTCGTGAAGCCGTTCAACTCGCGCGAGCTCCTCGCGCGCATCCGCGCCGTGCTGCGCCGCACCGAGCCGCACAGCCGCGCCGCCGGCGCTTCGTCGAGCCAGACGTTCCAGTTTCTCGGCTGGCGAGTGAATCTCTTGTCGCGCGAGGTGGTCTCGCCGGGCGGCATGAAGGTCGCCATGACAGGAGCCGAATTCGATCTCCTGCACGCCTTCTGCGAGAACCCGAACCGCGTGCTGACGCGCGACCAGTTGATCAACATGACGCACGGGCCGACCGCCGGACCGTATGAGCGCAGCATCGACGTGCTCATCAGCCGCCTTCGGCAGAAGCTCGAAAAAGACCCGAAAAACCCGGCGATCATCCAGACGGTGAGATCGGAGGGCTATATGCTCTCCGCGCCTGTCTCCCGGTCATGACGCTGCGAGGTCTCATGCGGCGCCTGCAGCCGGATCGACTCGCCGGCCAGATCACTTTCCTGATCCTGGTCTCGATCGTGTCTTTTCAGACGATCGTGCTGGTCACCTTCCACGTCCTGGACGTCGAGGGCCGGCGACATATCGTCGACCAGACGGATTTCATCGCGAGCGTCATTCTCGCGCTGGATGCGGCGCCCCGCGACGCAAGGCAGGACCTCCTGTCCGAATTCGCGCGCGCCGTCCCTTTCGCGAATATTCATGTCCAGTCGCAGCGGCCGGCGTCCGTCGACATCAATGATCGCGAATTCGCCAATGAGATTCGTCTCATTCACAACGATCTCTGGCCGGAGGCCGACGTGTTCGCGGCCGCAGCGCCGGATGACGGCGCGCCGGGCGTCATGGCGGTTTCCCTTCGCAAGGGCGGCTACGCCCTCATCTCCATCTCGCAACATCGCAAGCCGCCGCGCTCGGTCTGGCGGTGGCTCTGGCAACCGGAGCCTGGCACGCCTTTCCTGCTGACGCCCTGGGCGCTCTCCGCCATTCTTTTCTTCGTGAGCACCTCCGTCCTCGTGCTGTGGGCGTCGAACGGCATCGTCGAACCGCTCATCACGCTCGCCCGCCATGCCGAGCGCTTTCCGGGGGACGGAGACGGGGACGGCCCGCTGCCGGAGCGGGGTCCGAGCGAAATCCGCGAGCTGACGCGCTCGATCAACCGGATGCAACAGAGAATTCGTTCGATGATCGCCGCGCGCACCCGCGTTCTCGCGGCGGTCAGCCATGACCTCAAGACGATCATCACGAGGCTGAATCTGAGGACGGAGTTCATCACGGACAATGGCCTGCGCATGAAGATGCTGCGCGACATCAATCTCATGGACTCGATGCTGCGAAAGAACCTGGAGCATCTCCGCGCGGAGAGCGACAAATCGGACTATTGCCTGATCGACCTCGACAGCGTCTTGCAGACCGTCGCCGACCAGTTCGCCGAGATGGGCCACAAGGTGACCTATTTCGGCGGCGGGCATCAGATGATCGTCGGCTCGCTGACCGACATGCAGCGCGTGTTTTCCAATCTCGTCGAGAATGCGGTGCATCACGCCGACGCGGTCGACATCCGAATCCAGGAGGCGCCGGAGGGGAAGCTCCAGATCGACGTCATCGACAATGGCGGCGGCATTCCCGATGACCAGAAAGCCGTGGTCTTCGAGCCTTTCGTACGCGGCGAACCCGGCCGCAGGATGGACCGTCACAGCGGCTTCGGCCTCGGCCTCTCCATCGTCCGTTCTCTGGTCGAGAATCATGGCGGCGCCGTCGCCCTGCTCGACGCCGAGCCGAAAGGCCTCGTCGTGCGCGTCGTGCTTCCGCGCATGGCGGGCGCTGAAGCCGGACGGGCCGAGAAAAATCGCCCCGCCTCCGCCCCTCTCTCGGGCGCGCGTCGTCAGGCGCCCTGACGCGGCCGGCGGCAGGATCTGTCGAGCGTCAATACACGTCCTGCTGATAGCGACCCGATTTTTTCAGGGCGGCCACGAAGGCGATCGCTTCTTCGACGCTGCGCGCGCCATATTCGGATACGACGTCGATCAGCGCGCGCTCGACGTCCTTGGCCATCCGCTTCGCGTCGCCGCAGACATAGAAATGCGCGCCTTCCGCAAGCCACGCCCATAATTCGCGGCCAGACTGGCGCATGCGGTCCTGAACGTAGAATTTCTCCTCGCCGTCGCGCGACCAGGCGAGCGACAGGCGCGTGAGCAGGCCGTTCGCCTTCATCGTCTCGAATTCGTCGGCGTAGAAGAAGTCATAGGCCGCTCGTTGATGGCCGAAGAACAGCCAGTTTCCGCCCCTCGCGCCGATCGCCGCGCGCTCTTGCAGGAAGGCGCGGAAAGGCGCGACGCCCGTCCCCGGTCCCACCATGACGATCGGCGTGACGGGATTTTCGGGCAGGCTGAATCCGTGCGCCGGTTGCACATAGGCGGCCAGCGTCTCTCCGGGCGCGATGCGTTCGGCGAGGAAGGTGGAGGCGACGCCGAGACGCTTGCGCTTGCCGACCATGTAGCGGACGGCGTCGACCGTCAGAGACAGCCGTCCCGGCGCCGCCTTCGGCGACGAGGAGATGGAATAAAGCCGAGGCTGCAGCAGTTCGAGCGCCTCCACGAACGCTTCCGGATGCGGACGGGCGCTGGGGAATTTCTGCAACACGGCGAGCGCGTCGAGCGTGGCGGCGTCGCCGTCGGGATCCTCGCCCTGCGCGAGCAGCCGCGCCTTCTCGCGTTGCGCGCCGCCGGTCATGAAGGAAATGAGCTCGAAAAGCGCGTCGGGCGCCGGCGAGAGCGAGACGTCGCATTGCAAGACCTCGCGCAATGTCTTGCCGCGAACCGGCGTGAGATGGGACGCGCCGAGCATGGCGACGATCTGGTCGACGAGGCCGAGATCGTTTTTCGCGAAGACGCCGAAACTGTCGCCCACCTTGTAGTCGAGTCCGCTCTCCGAGAGATCGAATTCGACATGCCATGTCTCTTTCGCTGAGCCTTCCATATTGAGACGTCGCCGCGAAAGAAAGGCGACCGTCGCCGGATTGTCACGGGAGGCGCCCGGCGCGGGCGCCGGAATCGGGGCGGCCAGCGGTTTCGCCTCTTCCCGCGGCTCCTCCAATTCGGCGGCGAGCGTCTTCAACATGCGCGCCGTGTCCTTGCCGCCGGGCGCGCAGAGATTGAGCCGCGCCTCTTTGCGCGTCGCGAGCGCGTCGGCGTAGGTCTCGCAATTATAGCCGCATTGCCCGCAATCCTGCTGGGCCATCGCCGCCATCATGCGCCGCCGCAAGGGACGCCCCTCAGCGAGCGTCATACGCGCGTCGAGCGCGAGCGTCTGGTCATGCCAGGGCGCCTCGCCGTCATCGTCGGCCGCCGATCCCATGACCGCGGCGCTCGCCGCCGGCGACAGCGGCGTGACGAACCCATCCTCCGGCGCGACAAGGCCCGCGAAAAATCCATTCAGCCAGGCCCGCTGCTCCGGAGAAAAAGGCGCGCTCTCGGGAATGAGGCTCTGCGGCGGGGGGGCATGGTTCATGGCGAAATCTCCGCATCGGCGAGACGACGAATCGTTTCCGCGTCCAGTCGCCGCGCAAAGGCCGCGAACGTTTCCGCATCGCCTTGGCGATTGCCGCGATAGGCGCGCAGTATGCCCGCAACGGTCTTCGGCGCGTCTTCGGCTTTCACATTCTGAAAAAGCTCGCGAGCGATTCCCGCGTCCTCCGCGAAGCCGCCCCCGACGAGGATGTGATAGCCCGCGACGGCGTCGCCCTCCTCGTTCACGGGAACGCGTGCGCCAATGAGGCCGATGTCGCCGATATAATGTTGCGCGCAGGAATGGTGGCATCCGGTGAGGTGAATATTGAGCGGCGTATCCACCGGCGCCGCCGACTCGCAATAGGCGGCGATCTCGGCTGCGTCATGCTTCGTGTCCGCTGCGGCGAAACGGCAGCCGAAGCTCCCCGTGCAGGCGACGAGCCCGGCGCGGATGGGCGAGGCCTTGGTCGAAAGTCCCAATGCTTCGATCGCGGCGACCGCCGGCTCGACATTGTCGTCCTTGACGCCCGTGACGAGAACGTTCTGCCAGACGGTGAGCCGCAGGCCGCCGTCGCCATAGAGGCGCGCGGCGTCGGCGAGGCCGCGCGTTTGCGCCGGGGTCAGCCGGCCGAGCGGAAGGGAAACGCCGATCCAATTGAGCCCGGCCTGCTTCTGCCCGTGCACGCCGACATGCGCCTGCCGATTCTGGCGCGGACGCGGCGCAATCGCTTCGCCGGACGCGCGCGTGAAGCGGCGGCCGAGCTTTTCCTCGACGGCGGCTAGGAATTTCTCGAAGCCCCAGGCGTCGAGCACATATTTAAGCCGCGCCTTCGCGCGATTGGCGCGGTCGCCGGACTCGATGAAGACGCGGAGAATCCTGTCGGCGACCTCGACGGCCTCGTCGGGCCGAACGACGACGCCCGCGTCGCGCGCGAAATCCTTGTGGCCGGTGACGCCGCCGAGCGTAAGGCGGAAATAGATTCCCGCTTCGATTCCGTGGCCGTCGCGAATCTCGACGGCCTGGAAACCGATGTCATTCGTATCCTCCAACGCGCCGATCAGACCGGCGCCGTCGAAGGCGATGTTGAATTTGCGCGGCAAGCCATAGAGCGAGCGGTCGTTCAGGATGTGGTGATGCATCGCGCGCGCATAGGGGCGCGTGTCAATCAGCTCCTGTGGATCGACGCCGGCCGTCGGCGTGCCGGTGACGTTGCGGATATTGTCCGCGCCGGAGCCCTTGCTCCACAGGCCGAGATCCTGAATCGCCTCGACGATGTTGACGGCGTTTTTCGGTTCGATCTCGCGAATCTGGATATTGGCGCGGGTCGTCACATGCAGATAGCCGCCGCCCATATTCTCGGCGAGATCGGCGAGGCCCGCAAATTGCCAATGCAAGAGAACGCCGTTTGGAATGCGCAGCCGGAGCATATAGGCCGATTGCGTCGGGGCGACATAGAAGAGTCCGTAATAGCGCCAGCGGAAATTATCCGCGGGCTTGGGCGGCGCATTTTCCCTCGCCTGCGCGACGAGACGCGGATAGGCGTCGAAAGGATGCTCCTCGCGCTTCCATTTTTCCTGATCGGTCAATTTTCCGCCCGCTGCGACGATGCGGTCCTGCGCTTCGATATGCGCCGCGTCGGGCCCCGTCGGCTTTTGCGGCGACGGCGTCGCCATACGTCCGCCGCGCGCGGAGAATCCTGCGGCGAAGCCTTCGAGATAACGTTTCTGATCGAGGGTGAAGTCGACAGACATGTCAGACCGCCTCTCCGCATCGCGGCGTCTCGAAGACGAGTTCGCTGCGCATCTTCGCGACGCCGTCGCCGATGGAGATCGCGCCCGCGGCGCCGGGAATGACGAGGGACTCCTTCTCCATCCGTTCATCCCTCACGCGGCTTCGACGTAGCGATGACGCTCGTAGAGGAATTGCAGCACGCGCCGGCGGCATTCGAGATAAGCGGCGTCGGTGGCGAGAGCGATGCGGTCGCGCGGGCGCTTCAGCGGCACGTCGAGCGTCTCGCCGATCGTCGCTTGCGGCCCGTTCGTCATCATCACGATGCGGTCGGACAGCAGCACGGCTTCGTCGACGTCATGCGTGATCATCATCACCGTATTGCCGAGCCGCTCCTGCAGCCTCATCACGACGTCCTGCAGATGCGCCCGCGTCAGCGCGTCCAGCGCGCCGAAAGGCTCGTCGAGCAGGAGCACCTTCGGCTGCATGGCGAGCGCGCGCGCGATTCCGACGCGTTGCTTCATGCCGCCGGAGATTTCTCCCGGCCTCTTGTCCTTGGCGTGCGCCATCTGAACGAGCTCCAGATTGTGCATCGTCCATTCGTGGCGCCTGGCGCGCGTCATGGTCTTCCCGAAAACCTTATCCACCGCCAGCCGCACATTTTCATAGGCGGAGAGCCAGGGGAGCAGCGAATGGTTCTGGAAGACCACCGCACGGTCGGGCCCCGGCGCGTTCACCTCCCTGTCCTCGAGCAGCACGCCTCCACTCGTCGCCTTGACGAGCCCGGCGACGATGTTGAGAAGCGTGGATTTGCCGCAACCGGAATGGCCGATGATGGAGACGAATTGTCCCTTCTCAACGCGCAGACAAACATTGTCGAGAACTTTTGTGACGTTCGCGCCGCGCGCGAAGACCATGTCGACATTTTCAATGCTGAGATAACTGCTCATGTTTCCGCTCCTCAATTCGCCTGTGCGCCGCGCGTCGCCAGACTTCCAACGAAGGCGACGAGGCGGTCGAGGATGAATCCGGTGACGCCGATATAGATCAGCGCGACGAAGATGTCGGAGAGGCGCGACGAATTCCATGCGTCCCAGATGAAAAAGCCGATGCCGACGCCGCCGGTCAACATCTCCGCGGCGACGATCGCGAGCCAGGAGAGTCCGACGCCGATGCGCAATCCCGTGAATATGTACGGGGCGGCGGAAGGAACCATGATCTTCCAAAAGAACTCGATCTGATTGAGTCGCAGCACCGCAGCGACGTTGCGGTAGTCTTGAGGGATATTGCGGATGCCGACGGCCGTGTTGATGATGATCGGCCAGATCGACGTGATGAAAATCACGAAGATCGCCGAAGGCTGGCTGTCGCGGAAGGCGGCGAGCGAGATGGGCAGCCAGGCGAGCGGCGGCACGGTGCGCAGGACCTGGAAGATCGGGTCGAGACCGCGCGTCGCCCATTGCGACTGGCCGACGAAGGAGCCGAGCAAAATGCCGGCGACGCTTGCAAATCCAAAACCGACCGCGACGCGCTTCAATGAGGTGAGGACGCGCCAGCCCAGTCCCATGTCCTGCGAGCCCGCTTCATAGAATGGGTGCAGGATGAGATCGTTCGCCTCGCTCCAAATGCGAAGCGGCGAGGGCAATGCGGATGTCGGACCGACGCAGAGAAGCTGCCATGTCAATAAGATCAG
>Ga0123398_1052171_pt1 | contig 27810 bp, 28 predicted proteins | sample T5LHNO3metaT_FD_89926 | JGI IMG/M metagenome (GOLD analysis project Ga0123398, IMG submission 89926) | Methane-oxidizing artificial microbial communities from Washington, USA to study methane cycling - T5-LHNO3 metaT (Metagenome... | ecosystem: Engineered > Modeled > Simulated communities...
GAATCGGCCGGCGCCAAAAGCGGCAAGGCGCATCTGATCAAATCGCATCACAATGTCGGCGGCCTGCCGGAAAACATGAAGCTAAAACTGGTCGAGCCCCTGCGCGAACTGTTCAAGGACGAAGTACGCAAACTGGGTCTGGAGTTGGGCCTGCCCGCCGACATGATTCACCGCCACCCCTTCCCCGGTCCGGGCCTGGGCGTACGCATACTCGGCGAGGTGAAAAAACCATACGCCGATTTACTGCGTCAGGCCGATGCGATATTCATTGAAGAACTGTATCGTCACGATCTTTACCACAAAGTCAGCCAAGCCTTTGCGGTGTTCCTGCCGGTAAAATCCGTCGGCGTGATGGGCGATGGTCGCAAATACGACTATGTGGTCGCCATCCGCGCGGTGGAAACCATAGATTTTATGACCGCACGCTGGGCGCATCTACCCTACGATTTTCTGGATTTAATCTCTAGGCGGATTATTAACGAGGTACCCGGCATTTCCCGCGTCACCTACGATATTTCCGGCAAGCCACCGGCGACAATAGAGTGGGAGTAGCCGCTTCAAATTAAAATGGAACTTTGAAAATGTCTTCCGGTCATTGCAATCGCGGAGTGTGAAAATTTGCTCCGTGCAATAGCTTATTCATTGTTTCTCCCAAGCCGGTAGTCAATTGTTTTGACTACCGGTTTTTTTTTGCAATGTATGAGCAATCTTGGTCGCTATGCCGAACTGTAGTTAATAAAAGCGCGGCTTGCCAACGTTAGTTTTTACAGGCAAATGTCCGTCAATTCTCATAACAATCAGCCATTTGCGCACTTCGGTCTTAGCGGGTATGGGTTTGGCCCGGCCATGTCGATGCCGACAGCTCCTTTCTTGAGTATTGAATTTTTCGTAGCTGGGCTGCAAGTGTTGCACGTTGCGAAGAAACCTTAAGTTGAGGAGTTATCCTAGTAATTTCCTTTGCGGCCGATAAAGGTTCGCCAAATCAACCAGCCATCCACGATTTGTTGGCGATATTAACGTTGACCAAAGCCATCGAATAAAGAGCCTGTGTGCGATATGGCAATTAGTGGGTATTTAATGACAATAGCATGAATGTTCCCAGGCAAATTTAGAATGGTTTCAGGTGGAAAACGGCTAGATTATTTAGGCAAAAATGCAAGGGATTAATTTTAATTATGCACAAAAAACTACTTGACACTGCCGGCAGCCAAAGAATGCCTGGTCGTAGGCTCCAATGTCCGCATATTGCATGTAAGTTATTGATTTTAAATTGTATAAACTGTTGTCTAAAATTGAGTCAATCTAAGCAAAGGCCCCAAAAATTAGGCATTTAGAGCGTGAAAAAACTTTTTATCCCCAAGGTTATCCACAGCTTTTGTGGATAACACCATAACTTAGTTGCCTGTCAGACAGTTAGCTCTAAAAGCTATATTCCCGTGCAGGTTTTTGTCTTATTTCCGACACGGTCGCAACCTGGCTTGACTTGGATCCGGTAAAGGGATGTAAGGGTATCGCTACAGTGGTGGAGGTCTTGGGATTACAGCATTTTAATGCGGGAATCGTCGCGTTGTTGTTGCTGATTCTAGCGTTATTAACTCCGCCCTTAAATACCGCCGCCGGGTACTGAGCCTGTCGATGGGCACACCCGTCAGGGCTTCGACGAGCTTATCCCGAACGGAATACCAGTGATGAATAGGGCCGGGTTAATCATCTATCGGCTTCAACTGCGCCCGATTCAAATTAACTATGTTAAATAACTTTTCTGAATAGGCCATATCCCGCATTGTTTGAAGTGCGCTGCTCCGGTAATGCTGGTCAATTTGCTGCGAAACGCCCTAAATACCGCTAATTTAGTGCTCTGGCATGAATCTTGGTAGTTCGCCCAATTAACGACACCAAAATCCGCAGATCCTAACCATGAGCAACGCTCTCCACATCTCCCGCCTGATTGAGGCTTACGACGAGGAATTACGCCGGGTGATGTTTAGACGCTGTGGCTGCCTCGATACCGCCGCCGACATCGTGCAGGAAACTTACCAACGCATGTTTGCCGGCAATTTATGGCAGCAAGCCGATAACCCGCGCGCTTTACTGCATCGCATCGCCGCGAATCTGGCCACCGATTACGAACGCCGCCGCAATACTCGCAATCAGCATGTAGACCATGGTGATACTGGCGACGCGGCCTTGCAGGTTAGCGACGGCATCGATCCGGAGCAAATCAGTCTGGCGCGCGAGCGCTTGGACCGCTTGGTCGCGGCGATAGATAGACTCCCCGCAAAATGCCGGACGGTTTTCGTGCTGCGCAAGTTCGAAGAACTCAGTCATGCGGAAATCGCCCAACGCTTGGGCATATCCCGCAATATGGTGGAAAAACATCTGCGCAATGCTTTAGCCGCCTTGCAAGAGCTAGACGATCTTTAGCCGATTCGCTCCTGTTTTCACAGGGTTATGCGTCCTATAATGGCAAGCCACCAAACCCTGAATCGCGCCCGATGAAAATTTTCAGCCTTTATCGCTCACCGCTAAGCAGCAGGACGCATTGCCGCATGCCGGCTCTAAACGGACATAGGCAATGAAAATCTCTGCCGAGATTAAAGCAGCTGCCCGCGCCTGGTGGGTCAGGCTGGATAGCAGCAAGCTTAGCCCTAATGATCACGCCGAATTTACCCGCTGGTTGGCCGCCGATCCCTTGCATCGTCAGGCTTACGATCAGTTACGCGAATTGTGGGGAACGCTGGATGCTATCGCACCGAGAATGACGATTCCGGCCACAAGCAAACCCAAGCCGGCTTTTTGGCGATGGCAGTGGGCGCTGCCTGCATTGGCGGGCGGCTGCCTGGCCTTGTGGATGTTTAATCCTTTGTGGACGATATTGCGCGCCGATTTTCATACCGGTTTCGGCGAGAGACGTGACGTACATCTTAGCGATGGTTCGACGCTACATTTGAACAGCAATAGTGCGTTGGATGTAAATATTGACGGCGTACAGCGGCAATTGACGCTGCTACAAGGCGAAGCCTGGTTTGAAGTCAGCCCAGACAAAGCCAGGCCGTTTCGGGTAAATACCCAGCATGGCAGTGTCACCGCGTTGGGTACGGCGTTTAATGTGCGGCTGCGTGACGGCAAAACGGAAGTCAGCGTCACCCAACACAGTGTGGCGGTAGATTTGGAACAAGCCGACGGCAAAGCACTGCACACCGTTGTCGCCGAGGGCCAGCAAATAAGCTACAGCGCCGAATCCGGATTGGGCAATTTGCAAAACATCGATAGCCAGGCCGTTACCGCCTGGCAGCGCGGCAAACTGGTGTTCGAGAACCGGCCTTTGGGCGAAGTGCTTGCCGAGCTGAATCGCTATCATCGCGGATTTTTGCTTATCAACGATGCTGAACTGGCCCAACGCCGCGTCAATGGTGTGTTTCGTACCGACCAAGCCCTATCGGTGCTGGCGGCCTTGGAAACCTCACTGCAACTGCGTTCCACGCGGTTTGGCGATTATCTGATCGTGCTGCACCGCTAAGCAGCGATTTGACTGATAACCCGTTCCGAATACTATCCAAGGGCTGCAACGCCCTGGATATATTGTCATTTTGAACTGCTTGATGGTTGTAGTCGGCGCATCGCTAAATTTATCCGCCGACCAATCGTCCGAAAAATAAATTTCAAACACATTGAACCTGACGACTACTTGGCGGAATTGACTTCGGAATGTAGCTTACTTTGAACGACCCCCAGCGTTCCCTCAAGGAAGGGCCGCATTCGCTAGGCATTTGGTCAATGCCGACGCAACAGCAAACGTTCCTATGGAACAAAAACCGCAGCCAACCCGAGGCTTGCCGCTGGTTAGTTGCACCTTATTTATCTTATCGACAGAGGATGGAAGTATGAGATTAAACATGACTAAAGCAGTATTTGCCGCGATTATGCTAATCGGTGCGCTGCAAGCGAATGCTAGTGTGCTTACCGACGCTAAAAACGATTATGTCGCGGGCTATGCCGGCAGTAAGATCGGCGATCTGGATGTGCTCGAAGCGTTGCTTACCTACAACCCTGCGAACGATACTTTCCATTTCGAAAGTAAGTTTGCCGCCAATATCGGCTTAACCCCAACCGGATTTTATGTTTTGGGGATTAACCGTGGTGCCGGTACCGCTGGATTTGCAAGCTTGCAGCAAGTACTGTTCGATTCGGTGGTGCGCTTCAATTTAGACGGTAGCGGTGTGGTGAATCGTTTAGGCGGTGGCGGTAGCACGGCTTTTGGCGTGGGTACCGCCAAAATACACGATGACACCTTGATTGCGGACATAGCCGGCAGTCTGTTGCCGTCTACCGGTTTTGCCAAAACCAACTACACCTGGAATCTCTGGCCGCGCGATGGCGCACTAGCAGGCGGTTTCGGACAGATTTCCGACTTCGCTCCAGACGCCAGCAATGCCTCCGTGCAAGTCGTGCCGCTTCCCGGCGCATTTTGGTTGTTCGGTTCGGTGTTTGCCATGGTCAAATTAGCCGGCAGCAATAGGCAGCCCCGTAACATGACGATTAAATCCGTAGCCCTGGTTTAATTCGATAGCAACCGATTAAGGATTGAGAACCCGCTCGCGTCATTTTTGTAAGGCAAGAGCGGGTTTGCGACTTCATTCGCCACCGGACGGCATTGCCAGATAACTTACCTCTACCTCCGTCAAACCGCTGATGCCGATTTGCTTGGCTGCGCCTTGCGATAGATCGATCAATCGATTCGGGCTGAACGGCCCTCTGTCATTAATCAGCACATCGACATAGCGGCCATTGCGCAAGTTGGTAACCCGAACTTTCGTCGGTATAGGCAAGGTTCTATGCGCCGCCGAAAAGCCTTGCGGATCAAAGCGACTGCCGTCGGCGGTGCGATTGCCCGATTCCGCGCCATACCAGGAAGCCAGGCCGGTCTCCCGATAACCATTCGCCGATGCCAGCGGATAATAAGTGACGCCTTTGACGGTATAAGGCTTGTTGTAGGCAGCGTTGCTTTGATAGGCCGGCAGTTGGGCAGGCCCCGGAGGTCGCGTCGGCTCTGATGCGCAGCCCGCCAGCAGCCCAAGTAACACCAGCAAAAGGCCTGGATTGGCAAGCATCTGGACTAGTTGGTTTCGCGGCATTCGATAACTCCACAGGGCAAACTTTATTTGGCGCCTAAGCGCAGACAATATCTAAGCATAATTTGAAGCTCTCGTTAAAATCCGTTCGCTTTGCCCGCACCTTTCCAGGCTTCACACTAGCAGACCACAGTCGACACGAGTCCATCCCGTCAAAATCGGCCGGCCCGGACAGGTTTGGTTATAATGCCGGCATCAGGAAATAGACAACTAAGGCCGGGATAGCGATTTTTTTGTTTGCCGACGCGGCAAACAGCACTTGAGGGGAAAGATACATGGCGAATGCATTACCTAAAATCTTGATCGTCGGCGGCGGAGCGGCGGGGCTGGAATTGGCCACGGAATTGGGGCATAAACTCGGCAAAGCCGGAAAAGCGGAAATCACCTTGCTGGATGCCGCCTCCACCCACATCTGGAAACCCTTGCTGCACGAAGTGGCGTCCGGCACGCTGGCCGAGGCTGAGGAAATCGAATATCTGGCGCAGGCGCACAGCAACCACTTCCGTTTCCTGTTCGGCAAAATGGAAGGTTTGGATAGAGCCAATAAGGAAGTCATCGTCAGCGCGATTACCAGCAAGAAAGGCGAAGAGATCATTCCGCAACGCCGCTTCAAGTACGACACCCTGGTCATGGCGGTCGGCAGCGTCAGCAACACTTTCGGCATCAAGGGCGTGGATAAATATTGCCGGTTTATCGATACCACCAAGGAAGCCTTCCGCTTCCAAAAACAGCTGGTGGAAACCTATTACATTCAGTCCTACGCCAACCAAAGCCGGCAACGCGACAAGCCGCTGTCGATTGTCATCATCGGCGCCGGGGCGACGGGTGTGGAATTGTCCGCCGAGTTGCACGAAGTCACCAAATTACTGGCCACCTACGGCCTGGAAGGTTCGATAGACGTCAACATCACCATCATTGAAGCCGCGACTAAATTGTTGCCAGCCCTGCCGCCGCGCCTGTCGCAAGCTACCCAGGAGCAATTGATCAAGCTGGGCATCCAGTTAAAACTGGGCCGTAAAGTCACCGAAGTCACCGAAACCGAAGTGCACACCTACGACGGCGAAGTGTTCGATGCGGATTTAAAAGTCTGGGCCGCCGGCATTAAAGCGCCGGACTGGATGAAAAACCTGGACGGTTTGGAATCCAACCACATCAATCAATTGGTGGTCGATCAGACTTTGCAAACCAGCGACCCCGACATTTTTGCCATCGGTGACTGCGCCGCTTGCGAATGGGTCGGCCACGGCGGCAACGTGCCACCACGCGCCCAGTCCGCCCACCAAATGGCCTCTACCGTAGCCAAAACCATCGTCAACCGCCTGAAAGGCAAACCGGCGGTGCCGTTCGTGTATCGCGATTACGGTTCATTGGTCTCGCTGGGTAAATTCAGCACCGTCGGCAGCTTGATGGGTAGCTTGATGGGCACCGTCAGCGTCGGCGGCTTTATTGCTTATGCCGTGTATTTGTCCCTGTACAAAATGCACCAGGTCGCCATCCACGGCTACTTCCGCACCGCGATGTTGACCTTATCCAATCTGTTCCGGCGCAGTACCCACGCCAAAATGAAAATGCACTAACCCACAACTCCACCGAGCGATACACATGTTAGAAATCGAATACGAATTCCGCGAAGAAGACCTGGTCCACTTTAATGAGGAAAGGCTGAAAAGAGATCCGGAAATGCAGAAAAAAATCCGCCAAAACCGCATCTTCGCGCCCGGCGTGATGATGGCGATCGGCTTGTTTTATTACGTTTACTACGTGGACATGACCACCACCGCCTACATCACCATCCTGGCGCTGGCTTGGTCATTTGCCTCGCCGTTTATCATGAAGATGGATTTACGCCGGCAGTTTTTTGATAAGTACACCGAAGCGGAAAAAAAGGCTTTATTCGGCATTCATTGGCTGAGCATCGAGCCGGAATTCCTGCAAGAACGCGCCCCCGGCGGCAAAAGCAAAACCCCCTGGAAAGACATGTTGCGGGTGGAGAAGCATAAAGACTATGTTTACATCTATGTGGATATCGACGCGGCGATTGTGATCCCGCGCGCCACTGTTAAAAAAGGCGATTTGAAGGCGTTTGCTAAGCAGGCTGAGGGGATGATTGAGAGGGCGGGTTGATTTTTGATGTTTATCTATCTGGTTGATAATTAGCTCTTCAATCTATGGATGCAACAGCAATCCTCGCATGGTGGGGGGCAATTCTCTCTTCTGTGGTATTTCTTTGGGACATATACAAGTGGAAGACGGCTGGACCTAAGATTCGTTTTTCTATTCAAACTGGGATGGAAAGTGTCAACATGCCTGAATACGATGGAAAAAAACTCATCGTGTCAAACGTTACAAATTATGGTGATAGGTCAACCACTATCACCAATCTTGGTTTCCTCTATTTTGAATCGCTTTGGTCTCAAATCCGGCAAAAGCCAGACAGGGCATTCATATTTCCTCACCCAAGTTCCGTCAATACTTTGCCTTTCGAGTTAAAAGAAGGGAGTGTATGGAGCGGGATTGTAATTCAAGATCAACAAGTGGAAGAGATGGCTACAAAAGGGAGACTATACTGTGTCCTGTATCTTTCACATGACGAAAAACCAACTAAGTTCAGAGTCGTAATTCGTTCTAACTCTCCTCTTACTTAGCCCATGTAGGGTGGGCACGGTTTTTGTGCCCACGCGGTCAATAGGATTTCGTGTTTGGTGTCGCTAACTCGACGGCTGGTTTTAATGTCGGGTCTCGGCCCGACAGCCGAGATACTTTCTTTTGCTTGGCCAAAAGAAAGTATCCAAAGAAAAGGCCACCCGGATGCCGCTTGTTTCCTGCGCTCCTCGCTTTTGAACGGGGTTGCCGAAAGGGGCTTCCTGCCCCTTCGGCAACGTGCGGCATCCATGCCCCACCCCTAGCGGGCTGTTCCGTTCAAAAGCTCCGGTGCTCGGCGCAGCATACGGGAACAAAACCATCTCGATTTCACGATAACCCGTAGGAGCCCCTCAGGCATGTTTTTCGAGATTTCATTATCTCCTGAAAAACATGGTTGGATAATACAAGGTACGGTTAGCGAAGCGTAATCGTACGAAAGACTCACATTCCCCCGATTACGCTCCGCTAATCGGGGCTAAGTCCTTATGTAAAAGTATGAGTAATATCGCCGTCCGCGCATTTTTCCGTGTTCGTCTCTTTTGAGAATGGTCGGGGGCTGTGCCGATTATTAATCCCGCACGCTTGGCCAGTAATGCCCAGGATTTAACCGGAAAATCAGCGACTCCCGCAGCTTAGCGCCTATAGCTGGGAGGCAATGACGCCGTCTGACATCCAACTTGCCGTTTTAATTTTTATGCCTATGGCTTATGCCGGTTGCGGCTACCAGATTTTGATTCAGGGCGGTAGCGGTTCGTGATAAATTTCCAAACATTCTCCTTCATAGCCCGATGACCACCATGACTACCATCCGCCAAACCGAATTTATTCAAAGCATCGCCGATGCTTTGCAGTTTATCTCCTATTACCATCCCAAAGATTTTATAGACGCGCTGTATGCGGCTTACCAAAAGGAGGAAAGCCCGGCGGCGAAAGATGCGATGGCGCAGATTCTGATCAATTCCCGAATGTGCGCGGAAGGCCGGCGGCCGATTTGTCAGGACACCGGTATCGTCACGGTGTTTTTGAAGATAGGTATGGAGGTGCGCTGGGACGCCAAGCTGGGTGTCAGCGAAATGGTCAACGAAGGCGTGCGCCGGGCTTATCTGCATCCGGATAACGTGTTGCGCGCGTCGATCCTGTCCGATCCGGCCGGCAAGCGTATCAACACCAAGGACAATACACCGGCGGTAATTCATATGGAATTGGTGCCAGGCGACAAAGTGGACGTGGAAGTCGCCGCAAAGGGCGGCGGTTCGGAAGCTAAGTCTAAATTTGTGATGCTCAACCCGGCCGACAGCATCGTCGATTGGGTGATGAAAACCGTACCGACCATGGGCGCCGGCTGGTGTCCGCCCGGTATTTTGGGTATCGGCATCGGCGGTACCGCCGAGAAAGCCATGATTTTGGCGAAACAGGCTTGCATGGGCTCTATCGATATTCAGGATTTAATCGCGCGCGGCCCCAGCAATGCGCTGGAAGAATTGCGGCTGGAGTTGTACGACAAGGTCAACGCACTCGGCATCGGTGCGCAAGGCTTGGGCGGCCTGACCACGGTGCTGGATGTGAAAATCCTCGATTACCCGACTCACGCCGCCAACAAACCGGTGGCGATGATCCCCAACTGCGCCGCCACCCGTCACGCGCATTTTGTGTTGGACGGTTCCGGCCCTGCTATATTGACGCCGCCTAAATTATCCGATTGGCCGGAAATCACGCAATCTGCCAGCACGGCGCGACGGGTCAATATCGACGGCCTGACCAAGCAAGACGTTGCCGACTGGAAACCCGGCGAAACCTTGTTGCTCAGTGGTACGCTATTGACCGGCCGCGATGCGGCGCACAAGCGTATCGTCGATCTGCTAAATAAAGGCGAACCCTTACCGAACGGCGTCGATTTAATAGATAAATTCATTTATTACGTCGGTCCGGTCGATGCAGTGCGCGACGAAGTAGTTGGCCCGGCAGGTCCGACTACAGCCACCAGGATGGACAGCTTTACCGAGACCGTGTTGGAAAAAACCGGTCTGCTGGGCATGATAGGCAAATCCGAGCGCGGCCCAGTAGCGATAACGGCCATTGCCAAACACAAAGCCGTCTATTTGATCGCGGTCGGCGGCGCGGCTTATTTAGTCTCCAAGGCCATCAAGCAGGCGCGGGTGGTGGCGTTTCCGGAGCTGGGTATGGAAGCGATTCACGAATTTGTGGTGGAAGATATGCCGGTAACGGTGGCGGTCGATAGTCATGGAGAGTCGATTCACAATACCGCACCGAAGGAATGGCAATCAAAAATCGGCAAAATTCCGGTGGTGTTAGCGTAAGTTATAAGTAGATCGGAAAATTAGAGACGCAGGGATTGCGTCTCTAAGCCACATCGTCGAACGCTATCCCCTCATAAATTTCGGCAACGGCCAATTCCAGGCTGATGGATTGCAACACCGCCCGCTCGCCGGCTTGATAAAGGCGCAAATCCCATTGATTGTCGCGGCTATAGCATTCGACTCGTTGTGTATCTTGAGCAATCAGCACGTATTCTTCCAGACTGGATAGTTTGCGGTAACGGTGGAATTTTTCGGCCCGGTCATAACGTTCGGTAGCATCCGATAGCACTTCGATGATGAGTTTCGGCTGGCTGTTGTAATGTTCGGCAGTGTCGGTGGCAGAGCAGGTGACATGTAAATCCGGGTAGAAGAAGCAATCGTCTTGGACGGTTTGCACACGGACTTTCATCTCCCCGGAGTGAACCCGGCAAGGGCTGCCGCGCAGATGAGTATGCAGGAAGGCAATTAAATTGGTTGTCACTGTATCGTGCGCGCGTTTGACACCAACCATGGCATAAACCTCGCCATTGATATACTCATGCTTGATGTCACTGACCAATTCGCCTTGCAGATAATCCGCCACGCTGATCGATAATTTTTCCGCTAAAGCCATGTGTACTTCCTCTTGTTCTGTCAGTTCTCATAATTCTTGCAAATTGCATTACCAAAGTATTCAATAAGTTACATATAGGATGACGTTTTTTTTCGATTAAAAGTCTCGTTTTTAACTGTAAAAACCCAACAAAATCTCACAATTTTTAAAATTCCTTATGAACGTGATTTCATTCGTTTACCCAAACAGGCGAACTGGGGCCTTCGAAGGGAGTAAGATTGAGACAATATTTGACTATTAGGCCTTCGGCTTCCGAATAAACCAGATGTTTGATGGAGTGAACTGTATATCGCATTGGGCGATCTGGTGAAGCTATAATGCCTACGCCGTCAAGTCGGTCCCACCCAGCGTCATCGAAACGCTCGCCAACCACAACGGTATGGAAAGGCGTGTCGGATTCGAATGCAGCTATAGGTTTGTGTTGCCCAGATGTGTCACACAACTCTAATCGGTAACGAGTAGTCATATATTTTGCGCCTAGCTTATTTTACTAATTACGAGACTTCACATCACAATTGTGAGATTAATTCATAAATTATGAGAATCGACATGTTCGCCTATCAGGGGATTTTAACCAACAGTGGCGCTAAGCGATAGCACCGACAAACACAGATCCCAAGCTGGCGGTCTTTTTTGCAGCCTGGAAAACCAAGTCTAAACTGAAAACTCATTTTTCCGCTTGGTCTGCCATGCAAATCGTTTCTTTATTATTCATCGGGTTTTCTTTGGGCGCGGCCATGTTGTTAATCATCGGCAAGCTCTTGCAGCGCCAGGAATTGCAACGCGGCGCGGCGCCATGGTCCGGATTTTTGTTGATTGCCGGCTTGGCAGGCATTCAAACCCTGCACCTGGGTTGGATATTAAGCCGATTCGATTACCTACACTCTGTGCCGTATTTGCTACTGCTATACAGCATCGCCCCCAGCTTTTATTTCTACAGTCGCCAACTATTGCTTACCCAAATTGACTACCGCTGGCACGACGGCCTGCATGTTTTACCGTTGGCGTTGTGCTTTAGCTTGCCTTACCCCCTGGCTTTGCCCGGTGCATTTTTAATCGGCAGCGGCTATTTGCTCTGGCTGGCAAAAACGGTCTATGCGTTGCGTGAACAACGCCGGCGTTTTCATCTGGAACTTTTGGCTTTGGGGACTTTGTTTGCGATTGCCCTGGCGGTGTTGGTATTGGGTTTTATTTGGCCCTTGCTCAATGAAACCGACTTTATCGGCGCTTACAGCATCTTGATCGGTATGGCGTTTTTTGCGGTGGCATTGACCTTGCTGCGTTTCCCCGGCATCGCCGCCGACGTGTCGGAAGCGGTGCAAGCGGCTTATGCGGAATCGACATTAAAAAATGTAGATAAGTCCGCAGTGTTGGCCAAGCTCGACGTGTTGATGACACAGGACAAACTATATGCGCTGGAAACCCTGAATCTAGCCCTGCTGGCCGAGCAATTGGAGGTGAGTCAGCATCAGTTGTCGGAGCTGATCAATACCGAATTTCAACAAGGCTTTTCCCGCTATATCCGCGAGCAGCGCATAGCCGCAGCGAAACAACTGCTATTGGCAGAGCCCAATGCATCGGTATTGTCGATAGGCTTGACAGTGGGCTTTAGCACCCAGTCCAATTTTTACGCGGCGTTTCGCGACATTGTCGGTGTGGCGCCAGGACAATTTCGCAAAACGCACGCCGGCTAAAGAAAAAAACTCCATTTTTATCATTTTGTAAATATATATGACGTTGATATTTATGGGTTTATATCCCGCGTAAATTATTTATATTCCTGTCCTATCAATCTGGAAGTTCGTCGTTTTTGTTCTCGTTAACCTGCTCCTGCCTCTCAAATTTGGAGCAAAACCATGAATATTCTATTAACCGGCGCGACCGGTTTTATCGGCAACGCCGTATTACGCAAATTGCTGCGACAGGGTTACCGGATCACGGCCTGTTGTCGTCACCCCGAACAGCTGCTGATCGATCATCCAAACCTGACCCCATTAAAATTGGACTTCGCCAAGGCCGGTGCAATCGACTCCTGGCTACCGCATCTGCAAGCTGTCGATGCAATCGTCAATTGCGTCGGCATTATTGCGGAGAACAAAAACCAAAGCTTTACCCAATTGCATACCCAAGCGCCGATAGCCTTGTTTCAGGCCGGCGCGCAAGCCGGGGTAAAAAAGATCGTGCAACTTTCAGCTCTTGGCGCAGACCAGGATGCTGAATCCGCTTACCATCTCAGCAAAAAAGCGGCCGACGATGTCTTACGTGAATTGCCGGTGGACTGGTTTGTACTGCAACCGTCACTGGTTTACGGCGCCGGCGGGCAAAGTAGCGGCTTGTTTCATGCTTTGGCAGCCTTACCAGTGCACTTTCTGCCGGATGGCGGGCACCAACTTTTACAACCCATTCATATCGATGATGTAGCCGCTACCGTCTGTCGTTGTCTTGAGTCCGCTGTTTCCGGCCGTAAGACCTTGGCCTTGGTCGGCCCCAGTCAGATAACTTATGCGGACTGGCTGCAAGGGCTTAGGCGGCGACTGGGCAAACCCAAGGCAAAAACGTGCGCCATTCCTTACCACTATGCGTTGACCATGGCGGGTTTTGGCAAATGGCTGGGCGAGCCGATTTTGAGCAAAGACAACGTAGCGATGCTGAATCGAGGCAATTGCGCAGATCCGGGCCCTCTCACTCAGTTTTTGGGTCGAGCGCCCGTCAACTTGAACGAGCAATGGTTCGAACAAGCGGCCAGACAAGCCGAGCGTTGGCATGCGGGTTTGTATTTTCTCAAGCCTTTGTTGCGATACGTGATTGTCTTCGTCTGGCTATGGAGCGGCATCACCTCGCTGTTTTTCTATCCGCATCAGCTCAGTTACCAATTGTTGGCGCCGCTCGGCATCACAGGCTTGGGCGCGCCAATAGCTTTATACGGTTTGGCGGCAATGGATATTGCCTTGGGTCTGGCAACTTTAGTGCGGTTTCGGATCAACAAACTGCTGCTCTGGCAGTTCTGGATCGTATTGGGCTATAGCCTGGTAGTGGCGTTGTGCTTGCCGGCGTTTGTATTCCACCCGTTCGGCCCACTATTGAAAAACCTGCCGTTTTTAATGTGTTTGTTGATGTTTAGAGCAATGGAAGGAGAACAGTCATGATGTATTTATCGTTAAAATTGATCCACATCCTCAGCGCCATCGTCCTGTTCGGCTTGGGTTCCGGCACGGTGTTTTATAAGGTAATGGCCGACAAAAGCGGCGATCACGCGGCAATCGCCACGACCAGCAAACATGTAGTGTTGGCCGATTGGTGGTTCACCACACCGACCGTGATTATCCAGCCGCTAACCGGCGTTTTACTGGCCGAGCAATTGTCGGCCTCGTTCGGCGACGGCTGGCTGTGGTGGACATTGGTGTTGTATTTGATTACCGGCTTATGCTGGTTGCCGGTGGTGATTTTGCAGATCCGCATGCGCGACATCGCCGTCCAGTCACTGGCCCAAGGCCGAGCCTTGCCGTATCTGTACCACTATTACGCCAGGATTTGGCTGTGGCTGGGCGTTCCGGCATTCTTCGGCATGATAGGCATCACCACCTTGATGGTATTTCACAACTCACTCTGGAGCTAAGCCATGTGTGTGTCATTAATGCAAAAAGTATTGGGCGACGACTGGCAACAATTGCCGGAAGTGATTCAAAGACATTACCGGATTTGCGACGGCCAACAAAGCCGGCTAACGGGAACGATGGAAATAGGTTATCCAATTTACCTGTTTCCGTTGATTTGGCTGATTCATTTATTTGGCGGCTTGTTGCTGTGGCGCGGGCAGGCTGCACAGGCCGAAGTGGACAAGACCGCCGACGGCGAAACATTGCAATGGCACCGGACCATGACATACGAGGACGGCAAAACCGACTGCTTCAGTTCCAGGATGAACTATGCAGCCGACCACGAATTGATCGAAACCATCGGGTTCGGCTTTGGTTTGCGCTTAAACGTCCGCGTAGAAAACGGCGATTTACACTATCGCAGTAACGGCCATTTCTGGCAATGCGGTCCACTCCGCCTGAATATCCCAGATTACTTATTGCTGGGTTCGGCCAGCATCAGCGAACGTGCAATTTCTGAGGACGAGTTCTATCTGGACTTCAGCATCCGCCATCCCTGGTGGGGAGTGAGTTATTACTACCGGGGGCACTTTCTTTATCGATGATAGGTTTATCTACGAGAAGGAAGGCTAAAGGCGTGGATACAAATGGTGCTCTCCCCAGGCGTGATGCTTGGCGTGCATATTCATCAGGCCTCTGTGTTCCAGTTTTTGCAAGCTATCCGGAATAATCGCGGATAGGTCGGAAAAGGCTGTTAAGCTGGGGATTAAATCGGCTGTAGAAATATTTTTTGGACGATACCGATCGGTCAAAATTCTACATCAGGAGAGTTAACTTATGATAGATCAATCAGGCATCCAATGGCCAGAGCATTACCATCCGCAAAATTGCCCGGTGCATGTGCGCAACGCACTGGATATGGCGGCGCAACCGGAGCGGGTTTGGGCTTGGCTGGTGCGGGCGCCATTGTGGCCGAGTTGGTATGTCAATTCGGCCAATCTGCGCATCCTGGAAAATGCCGGTACAGAACTTAAGCCGGGCACGCGGTTTCGTTGGAAAACCTTTGGCGTCACCATTACTTCCACCGTATTGGAGTATGTGCCGAATGAGCGACTGGCTTGGGACGCGAAGGGCATAGGCGTCGACGCTTACCACGCCTGGCTGTTACGACCAAGCGCGAAAGGTTGCGATGTACTTACCGAAGAAACCCAACATGGTTGGCTGGCGCGTCTCGGCCAACTGTTTTTACCGAAGCGGATGTCCAAATATCACCAAATTTGGTTGGAGTCATTGCAGGAAAAGGCGTTGTCCGGGCTTCCGGGTGGCGATTAATATCGCCTTGCGAGCATCGCAACCAACTGGCGCGTAGAATTTGTGGCTCCCGCTTGTGCGGGAACCACAAGATTATTTAACCCACTTCTGCTACCAAACTCGGGTAATCGGTATAGCCAACTTTCGGATCTTGTCCCGCAGCGCCATAAAAAGTTTCAGCATGGTAGGGGTTAAGAGCCACATTCAGTTGCAGGCGCCGGACTAAATCGGGATTGGCAATATAGTCCTTGCCAAATGAGACGGCATCCGCTTCGCCAGCCGCAATGACTTGTTGCGCGGTTTCCCGATTAAAGCCTTCGTTGGCAATCAGCACACCGCCGAAACGCTTTTTCAATTCCGGACTGATACGATTTTCTCCGAGCGATTCTCGGGTAAAAATGAAAGCAATGCCGCGTTTGCCTAATTGCTCGGCTACATAGCCAAATGTATTTAATGGATCTGAATCACCCATCGTGTGCGAGTCTCCTCTGGGTGCAAGATGCACGCCGACTCGACCCGGCCCCCATACCGAAATGGCCGCATCCGTCACTTCCAGCATCAGGCGGGCGCGGTTTTCCACCGAACCGCCGTAGGCATCGGTTCTTTTATTGGTGCTGTCCTGCAAAAACTGGTCTAACAGATAGCCATTGGCGCCGTGAATCTCCACGCCGTCAAAACCGGCAAGTTTGGCGTTTTCCGCGCCTTTGCGGTAAGTCTCGACAATGCCGGGGATTTCGCTGCTGTCTAGGGCTCTGGGTGTCACGTAGTCCCGCATTGGCCGTAGCAGACTGACATGCCCCAAGGGCGCAATCGCGCTGGGTGCGACGGGCAACTCGCCGTTTAGGTAATCCGGGTGAGACACGCGGCCGACGTGCCAGAGTTGCAGGAACATTCGTCCTCCGGCCGCATGCACCGCTTGGGTCACCTTGGTCCAGCCTGCCACTTGCTCATCCGACCAAATACCGGGCGTATCGGGGTAACCCACGCCTTGCGCGGAGACACTGGTGGCTTCGCTTAAGATCAGCCCGGCATCCGCTCTCTGCGCGTAGTATTCGGCCATCAACTCGTTAGGCACGCGGCCGACACTGGCCCGGCAGCGCGTTAAAGGCGCCAGCACGATGCGGTTCGGTAAATTGATGTCTCCAACTTTGATGGGCTCAAACAGGTTGCTCATATAGTCTCCATATTAAATGCAATTGTTAGCTGTTTTACCTTACAACACGCTATCCAGCCAGGTATTTTATGGAAAGATGAAATCAGGAGGAATGCTCGATTTATACCGAGCACCCAAAAAGTCAGTTCAAGAATAATCGTCAGTTAAGAGATGTTTAAGCCTGCGAGAGAACAATGAGCCGCAACTGAAGATCCCGGATAAGGAGGGTTTATGTTCAGGCTTACCACACTATTAGCAATCATCTTGCTCTTTTCGAGCGCAACATTTGCGGATGATGGAGACTGGGGCAATAGACGTCATCATAGCTATCGCCGGGATAACTACGGGTATAACTATAACAACCCGTATTACCGGGCATACGCCCCGCCGCCTGCAGTCGGCTATTACCAAGCACCGGCAGATTATTACCGGTTGCCGCCAGTGAGAGGGTTTGTTTACCAACAACCCATCCGCGCACCGCGTTGTGACCGGAATATACGGCGAGGTTGGTAGCCGTGAACATTAGAATACGCTTGGCACTAATTTTTTTGAGTCTGACGATGTTGAGCGGCTGTGTGGCTTACGCACCGTATGCCGATTCCTATCCAGCAACGTACACGCCATATGGTTATGGTAGCTATGGATATAGTTACGGTTATTCAGCGCCGGTTGTGCCGGTACCCGTACCAATGTTTCGCGGCGGCTGGGGATATGGTGGTCATAGGGGCTATGGCGGGCATCACGGTCACGGGCATTTCGGTCACCACGGGCCTCATTAAGCTGAGTATCGGCCAAGTGGAGCGTGACATTATGTCGCATTCTCGGCATTAGAAAACACTGATACTATAGTCACCATTGCAGAGACGTTCAGCGCAATAACTTCCTCCCTCAATCCGGCCTTGTGTCGGAATTTTTTTGCCTAAAAACCTGCTGTCTGCTGCCGGGCAAATACCGCTTAATGCAGGTGGTACAGATATCCGACCGACTAATCAAAACCTTATTTGTCTTAGCGGATCGAGCAGAGGCTTAAGGCCGTTGTGATCCATTTCCTGCATCAATGCCAATAGTCTGCCTAGTTCACCACCCGGAAACCCCTCTCGCGCAAACCAGTTGAGGTAGTGGCCGGGCAAATCGGCGATAACGCGGCCCTTGTATTTGCCGTAAGGCATAGTAACACTGACCAGCTTTTGTAAATCTTCGGGTTTCATTGATGAGTTTCCCTGGCTATTCCGTCTGACCTGTTAAGCTTAAATAAAGTACATCGTTCTAATTGGCTTGAAATGACAGGAAGTTGCACAAGATAGCGAAATGGTCTTCAAACAGCGCTTCTTCCAGCGCCGGCAGCTGCGTGATTGGCACCCAAGCTACACTTTCAAGATCGTCCGCAGCTTTGATTTCAGGCCTAGTCTTATCCGGCCAAGGTGTTGCCAAAGCAAAGTGATGCCCATGAGTAATTACCCGGCCACGGCACGATCTTCTTGGGTGGGAAAAAACCTTAACCTGTTGCAGGCAATCGCGCAAACTGGCATCCGGCACATTCAGGTTGGTTTCTTCCTTCAACTCGCGGATCGCGCCTTGTAACAAGGATTCACGTTTTTCCAGAAATCCGCCCGGTATGGCCCACAGGCCTTTACCGGGATAATGCTTGCGTTTGCCTAATAACACATGATCGTTGCAGGTAACCACGGCATCCACTGTCGTCGAAATAACATCCCAGGGAATGCCGGCGTAGACTTGATTCTCTTGGTCGATTTTGGCGTATTCGGCTTTTAATATCGTGTATTCAGGACTATTGGACCAATCATTTAGAAATTCCCGCACTGGCATAGAAATGCGACTGGAGATATTTGCCAAGGCTGTCCCGGCACTTTCCGCTGCAAACAGCTGGTTGCGCAACGCCGTAGCATCGATATCAAGCTCTGATTCTATCGCCACCATCGACCAATCTGGAAAGTTATCCAGATAATAAGTGGTATCGTCCTTTTTAAAGCCTACCAAAGCGACTCGGTCGGCGTAGGAAACACAAGCATCAACCTGCCGTCTGACATCGGCATTCCAAAGCGTGTCGTCGTAATAATCCCGCACCGGCAAAAACCGCAGTCGGGCTTGATCGCTCTCCGGCAGAGTCGCGGTGATCATAGCCGCCCGCTCGGTCCATTTGAACGGATTGCGGATGTTTCTGGACTGAAACGACGAGCCGACGATCACCAGCACCTCATCGGCGATTTCCAGGGCCCGATTGGTGAGCTGCTCGTGACCCTTGTGATAGATTTGGTAACGGCCAATCACAATGGCTTTTTGGTACTTCGGCATCATTCCCACCCTTAGTGCTTGGCCGCGATCGGCATTTGCCGGCCGGCGCCGAATGCTCTGGGCCGCACCCGAATAATCGGCGGTGCTTGCCGGCGTTTGTATTCGTTGCGCGCTATCATGCCGACGATGCGTTGGTAAACCGCTTCGCCGGCGGCGGTGGCTCGATAGCCAGTCACAAACTCCTGGGCTTGTTGATATTCCCGCTCAGCCAACTGCTTGCCTTCGATCAGCAGTTTCAATATTTCATCCAACACCTCGTAAGGCGGCAAGCTATCGGTGTCTTTCTGATCGGGCGCCAATTCGGCGGAAGGCGGTTTCGTTAAAATCGCCTCAGGAATAATCACCCGGCCGGCGCGTTGGTTGATGTAAGTGGACAAGCGATACACTTCGGTTTTGTAGAGGTCGCCGATTAGGCCCAAACCGCCGTTGGTATCGCCGTACAGTGTGCAATAGCCTACCGATATTTCGCTTTTGTTGCCGGTGGTCAGGACCATCGCACCGGAGTGGTTGGAGTACGCCATCAGGATGGTGCCGCGCAGTCGGGCCTGCAAATTTTCCAGGCTCAAACCGCGCAGCTCTTCGGAAAAACTACTTTTAAATTGCTCGCCAAAATCATTGACCAGCGTCTTGATCGGATAGCTGTAAAGCTGCACGCCCAAGGCATCGCAAAGCAGTCGCGAGTCGCTCACCGAACCACTACTGGAGAATGCCGATGGCATCGTGATGGCGATAACATTTTCCGGCCCCAAAGCCTCCGCGGCAATGGCAATCGTCAATGCCGAATCGATGCCGCCCGACGAGCCCACCACGACTTGCTTGAAGCCGCAGCGCCGCACATAGTCCCGTAAGCCCAACAGTATGTGTTGCAGAATGAATTCCTGATCGTTATCAATTTGGGATTGGGCCGGTTGCGCAATGGTTTGAAATCCGCCCTCGGCAAAACGCAACGTGTCTATCACGGTTTCGAAAGCCGGCCATTCGCGCGCAATTTCGCCATCGGCATTCACCGCAAACGATGCCCCGTCAAACACGATACTGTCTTGTCCGCCGACTTGATTGACGTAAAGTATCGGCAACGCGTGTCGGCGTGCCGCGCCGCAAATCACTTGATGCCGCTGTGCGCGTTTACCGATATTGGACGGGCTGGCATTAATGCTGACCACCAAGTCCGGGCGAATCTCAGCAAGTGCTTCGTAAGGATTAACCGGATAATCGTCGGCGTTATCGTTCCAGCCGTCTTCGCAAATCATCAATCCGACCTTGTAGCCACCGATCTCGATGCTGACTGCACCTTGCTGGCCGGGCTCGAAGTGACGGCGCTCGTCGAAAATATTGTAGGTGGGCAGCAGTTGCTTGTGATATTCGGCAACTATCTCGCCGTTATGGATGGCAATCAGCGCGTTATACAGCGGCTTGCCTGGCCCGGTCGACTTTATCGGCATGCCGACAATGGCGCTGATGCCCGGATACTGTTTCGAGAAAGCGGCCAGGTCCGCCAGCGCTTCGTAGGCTTTACGGATAAAAGCCGATTCGTTCAACAGGTCGCCGGGGTAATAACCACACAAAGACAGCTCCGGAAATACCAACAGTTGCGCCTTCTGCTCGCTGGCTTGCCGGAAAGCATCCTGGGCAATCTCAAGATTGCCGGCGAAATCACCGACCATCGGATTAATTTGCGCGATGGCGATGGTCAAGGCATTACGTGTAGACATAAAAAATTCCTATGCAGAATTTAGGCGTAGTGATTAAAAATTTGCCGCAAATAGGCAATAAAGGTTTGGTCGTTGCATAAAGTCTTGCCGGGGGCGTCGGACAGTTTCGCCACCGGGTCGCCGTTACAGCGCACCAGCTTCATCACAATATTCAAAGGCTTGGGGCCGCCAAGATCGTTAGTTAAATGGGTGCCGATGCCAAAGCCCAGCTGAATGCGATCCGCAAAGTGTTCATACAGGCCAATCGCCTTGGGAATATCCAAACCATCGGAGAACACCAGGCGTTTGCTATGCGGATCGATGCGTAGTTTTTGATAATGGGCGATGGCTTTTTCACCCCAAACCACCGGGTCGCCAGAGTCGTGCCGCAGGCCGTCAAACAACTTGGCAAAATACAAATCAAAATCACGAAGGAAAGCATCCATGCCTATGGTGTCGGTTAAGGCGACGCCCAAGTCGCCGCGAAACTCCTGCGCCCAATCTTCCAAGGCCATCCGTTGAAACTCGCGCAGCCGCACGACATGGGCTTGATAAGATTGCAGATACTCATGCGCCATGGTGCCAATCGGCGTTAAGCCGAATTGTTTGGCCAGATAGACGTTGGACGTGCCTTTGAACAAGCTCGGCACTTCGGCTTGAAACGTGCGCACGACTTCTTCTTGCCAACTACCCCAGGCGCGCCGGCGTAAACCAAAATCGAAAATCTCGAAGGCGTGGGTTTTTGCGGGCTGCTCAGCAAAGGCTTTTAGCGTGGCCAATTTTTCCTGCAAACGCCGTCTGCCTTCCGCCAGCAGCGCCGCCTGGTCGAAGCGACGAAAATACAATTCAGAGACGATGTATAAACAAAATATCTCGAAATTCATCACATGCACTTGCGGGCCCTGGGCTTGAATTCTCAGGGTGTCGCCTTCGGCAAATGCCTTGATGTATTTGCTTCTGAACCGAAACAAGGACAGGAATTCGATGAAATCCGGCTTTAAGTAACGCAGCTTGGCTAAATAGGCCAGTTCGTCATCGGCAAATTGCAGGGAACAGAGGTGATCCAGTTCTTGTTTGACATCACCCAGCAAGTCAGCCAGTGGATATTCCGGCGTACTCCGACAGATAAAATCGTATTCGGCACTGGCTTCCGGGCGCTTATGCAGCATGGTTTGCCACATCGGAAATTTGTACAAATCGTTTTCTAGCAGGCTTTTGACGATGGCAGTCATGAGCATTCCTTATTCTTTAGGGTTTGCGGAGGCGAGTTCTAAGGCCATTTCGGTGCTGGTCGCCAGACGAATGCCCTGTGCGTGCAGTTCGGTAAAAAATTGCTCAACTGCCGCTTCGAATCCACTCACAGGACTCATGCAGTCAGTCAGAATTACCAGCTTGTGTTTTAGCTCGGTGGCACCGAACTGCAAGATGTCGCAAATCGTTTCTTTGACGCAATGACTGCTGGCTTGGCCGGCGATCAATAAACGATCCGCCTGACCGAGTATTCCCAACACGGCTTGATTCAGCTGCGTGGCCTGATCGGCAGGATCCGGGATGACGGCCTTTAACGCCGAGAAGCTTTCCGTCCAAATGTTTTCGCCTTTTTGCACGAGCGTAACGGCTTTGCAGGTTCGCGTTTCCCAATGGCTTAAGGATTGCGCCAACTCGGCATTAAGATTGTGTCCCGGTGTGCCGATTAAACAATGCGGCGGCCAAAGGATAAAAGGCCGCTGCATCTGTTCCAGTTGTCGCAAGTAGTTTAGAACATAATCGTTTTGCTCCGGTGACACCGGTGTGGCGGCCAAGCGATAACGGCCAGCTAAAAAATCAGCAGCAGTGACCACGGAAAATGGCGGCGGTGCTGCGCCGTGTTCAGTTAGCCAAGATGTGTTGTGCGCTAGATCGATCATGTGATGGCTATCGAGCGTAGCGATAACTCCGTTAATGGCAAGTCCAACTTGCTCAATCAGCTGCGCCAGTCTCAGGCAATCCTGATAGGCGCCGGGCACAGGTAGGGCCGGAACATACCCTTCGGTAGCGTGATCGCAAAAGTCGTTTTGCGCATCGATGATCAGTAATTGAGAATTGGCCATGGGCTTTAACCTGCGACGATATTTGAGATGGGCTTAGCTTAACTAAGTTAGTTTCATAATGCAACTAACAAAAATTTATCATATGCTCTTTTTTATAAAGGTATAGTTATAATTCTTTACTAAGTAAGATGCCTCCCATCGCCCAACTCAAGATTGCTATGCCCGAGCCCATTATTTCAACCGTCGATATCGTCTTACTGATCATCAAAGAAGATCGCTTGTGCGTCACGCTGTCCAAACGCGACAAAGAACCCTACGCAAACCAGGAAGCCTTACCCGGCGGCTATATCCACGCCCAAGCTGATAGGGATTGCCTGGACGCCGCAGTACGCATCCTGCAACAAAAAACGGGCTTGCTGCCGCCTTATTTAGAGCAACTGAAAACCTTTGCCGGCGCAGCGCGAGATCCGCGCGGTTGGTCAATCTCGGTAGTGTATTTTGCCTTGGTCGATGCCGATTTGATCCTGTCCGCAACCAATCCAGGCCTAACGATTTGTCCAGTGGATGCGTTGCGGCGCTTACCGTTTGACCATAACGAGATTATTGCCGCCGCCGTAGACCGGATTCGTAACAAGTCGCAGTATTCCTCCTTGCCTTGTTACTTGGCCGGTGAAACCTTCAGCCTGCCAAGATTGCAGAAGATTTACGAGGCCTGCTTGGGCGAAACCTTGAACAAAGTCAGTTTCCGACGAAAGATGGACGAATTAGGGGTATTGGAAACAGTCGCCGGGCAAACCGAATCGGCCGGTGCGCATCGGCCGGCGCAGCTTTATCGGCTGAAAAGCGAATTTAAAAATCAGTTGAAACTATTAGTGCGCGGACTATAGCGCCCGATCTTTTAGCTTAGTGCCGGCCTGTTTCGGAATCGCTTTTTTGCATTAAGCCATCCAGGGTTAAGCCACAACTGGGCGCAAAAGCCTGCATAAAAAACACCACTTCCGGCTGCTGCAATTCATGAATATTCTTAGCCAACTGCGCGGCGGCCATTTCAAACTCGGTGTTGCCGGCCTTGAGTTCGGCTTGGCATTTTAAGTAGGCGGAAATCTTGTCGGCCGCTTTAATGATTTGCTGATGAGCATCCGGCAGGTTTTCGTGTTGAATAAATGATCGAAAATCCTCGCGCAATGCGTCCGGCAACAGGTTCAACAGCTCAGTTTCGGCCTGTTGTTCGATTTGCTTATAAGCGCCGAGAATCGCCGGCGAGTGGTATTTGATCGGCGTCGGCAAATCGCCGGTAATCACTTCGGTTACATCATGATACAACGCGGCGGTGGCCACGGCATTGGCGTCGACTTGACCGGCGAAATAGCGATTTTTGATCAACGCCAGGGTATGGGCAATCACCGCTACTTCCCAGCTATGCTCCATGACGTTTTCCTCATGGGCGTTGCGCTTCAAACCCCAACGCTTGATCCAACGCAAGCGCGATAGGTAAGCATAAAAACTGCTGCTAATGGCTGACATCAATGATCGCTGTAGGTTGTCGTGCAGACCTTATGTTCATCGCAGTGCACGGTTTTTTTGATGGTCGTGGGCTTTTTAACCGGCTGATTGGCGGCCACAGTTTCCAGGCTGGTCATGGACTGATTCGCGGGTCTGTTGCCGGCTTGGTTATTGGCTACCAAGGTCAGCGTATTGCCCGTTTGCGTGATCTGGAAATATTTTAAAGTATTCATGCCAATCAACACTTCATCCAAATGGTCGTTGATGTGCGCCTCGAGATTTTTGATGACGGCACTACCCAGAACCAGGCTTGTGATTTGAGTTGCGCGATCCGCTACTTTGCCGCCGGCAGTATTCGATTGCACCACGCCGCCGAAGGGCAGACCTGCTTGGATTGCCATACCGCTCGGAATCACAGTTTTGGTCGCTCCGGTGTCGATTAGAAAAGGCATGGGCACATTATTGACTAACACCGTACCGCGAAAATGGCCTTGCGGGTCGGTTTTCAAGACAACGCCACCGGCTTTGGGGGAAATGAGATTGGATTGTGGTTGGGCTTGCGGAGCAATAGCGACCGGTAGCGGTATCTCCGTCTGCCTTTTGGCCTGCTGGAACTTCAAAAAGGCATCGGCACCGTACCAAAGTGCGGCAATGGTTAAGACTGGAAACAACAGATAACGCGCACTGCTAGGTGTTTTTACTTGACGACGCGGGGTCTTCTGATTGACAACAAAATCGGGACTACTGCCTTGCGACGCCTGTTTATATTTTTCCCGGTAGTAGTCGCGATCCTGTATACCCATGTTCTGTTCCGATAATCTACATTCAACGAAAAAACTCGTAGCATTCTCAGCTACGTGCCGATTATTACCTAAAACACATCATGCCGGTGAGCGGGAAGTGAGAAAACTGCATATCGATACGTAGCATCCGAGACCGAGAGATAATCAAAAATCTGGATCTCCGCCTGAGTGGGACGGGCGTTTCAGGGAAACCAACTATTCGAAGTTAAGGGCAGAATTAGAATTCAAGGTAGATCATGGTTATTCCAAGCTTTTTATTAACCAAGCTCTTAAATTCCCTGATACCCTCATTCCCGCATAAGCGGGAATCCAGTGTGAAAACAGGGCTCCCGCTTACGCGGGAGCGACGATATTTGAGGGCCGGGTTAATAAAACTGGGTTTCGCTTGGCTCAACCCAGTTCTATGCCGATCAATCCACCGGTTACGCGAAATACAACGCACGCAGCTCACTCTGCGATGCAGCGCTTAACTCTTTGCCATCGCTTTTGCGGGTGACTGTGTACACACCTTTGCCGAGAACGATTTCCTCACCATCGCTGGCAAAGCCGACGACATTATGATTGGCGTCGAAAGGAATACGATGCAGACCGCCGTTGTGGCTGTTGAAGTCGGCGATAATGCCCATATGCGGCGGGTTTTTTACTGAATCCCACCAAGGGAGTTTGCCGGCATCCTGCGCCCAAGTTTCACTCAAGGCTTCCGGCGGCAGGCAACGCTCGACCAAGTACTGGCCGATCACAGCAAATTGCATACGGGCGATTTTCTCGGGTTCGGTGCCGACCATATCCCGAGTTTCCAGAATATCACCGCTTAGAAACGCATCGCTTTTTGAAACAACGCGGTTCCAAGTACCGTCAAGATTTTTGTGTTCAAACATTTTATTCCCCTTAGTCGATTTGATTTGGACAGGCATTAACCGCCAAGCAAAATCATGACCAACTTCCGCCGGGTCCAAAATTCGGAAATAACTGTTTGTTTTTAAAACTTAACGCGGCTCTGAGTAAGTTCATCACCAGGCTCAAGGCGAACCATATGTTATTGATTCCGTTCGTGGTGAGCTTGTCGATCCACTAGTGCGACCAGCGTGTTCAGCGTGTCCTTGTAAACAGAAAGTCGGCACTTTCATGGCAACCCCCAAGCCCGCCAAAAAGCCCATCTTCGGGAACGCTTGCCAACTGTCCGACAATTTATCGAATTCCCGACAAAAACGCTCAGAATCACAAGGTCAATCTTAGTGAAAAAATGTCGAAAGCCTGATGCCCTTTTTCATGCTAAGGATCAATAGTTCGTTTTGCGGCTACCAGCGTCCGCGTTGGTGATTCTCGAATCCCGGCATTTGCTGCGGTTGCGGTGGGTAGACGAACCCCCTTACTGGCGGTAATCCATAATAATCGGCTGGAGCCTGATAGCCGGTCGGAGGCTGAGGAATATAGCCCCGATAACCACCTCGATAGCCCTGAAAATCGTGGTTGCCTTGATTTCTTTGATAGTCTTGATAATCACGATCACGATCACGATCCTGGTCATCATAGTCATTGCTGTAATAGTCTCGGCGATTGTATTGCCGCTGTTCGGGTTGCTGCCGGTATTGTCGTTGCTGCGGCTGTTGACGAGGCGTGTAGACCCAGTCATCTTGATCACCGAAGGCCGTACCTGACAAAAACCAGCCAAATACTAAAACTATTGCATGCCTAACCATAAATCCTCCTAAAGTTGGATTTTAGCGAATAAGAGTCAGTTTACTCGAGGATGGCGTCGAGCTCAGGTATTTAGGTGTTGAGTAAATTTGCGCTCAGGCAGATAAATATCTAAAAATTAAATATACATATGCAATTTAATCATTAATAAGCTGAGTGACTGCGCTGGCATAATGAGGTCACTTATCGAATATTATGAAGTTTAAGGTGATTGTCTATGAATTTAATGTATACGGCATCCGGATTTGTCGTGGGTATGCTGGTCGGTGTTACCGGTGTTGGCGGCGGTTCGTTGATGACGCCGCTTCTGGTGTTTTTGTTTGGCTTTAAACCGGCCGTCGCGGTAGGCACGGATTTACTGTATGCGTCGATTACGAAAACCGCCGGGGTGTTTGTTCATCATGGTAAGCATGGTTCAGTGGACTGGAAAATCGTCGGCTGGTTGGCACTGGGTAGTTTGCCTTTCGCCGGTATCACTTTGTATGTGCTGAAAAATCTGATGGAGGTCGGCAAGGAAGTGACCGGCGCAATTACGTTTACTTTGGGTGTGGCCTTGTTGCTGACGGCTCTGGCTTTGCTGGTTCGCAGTATTCTGTTGCGTAAAGCCGCCAAGACGGGGGCAATCGATGACGAGCATAGCAACCAGGAAAACAGCGGCCGCTTTTCGCCGCGCTGGGAAAAAGTTGCGACGGTGTTTACCGGTGCGGTACTCGGAGTGTTGGTCACTTTATCCTCGGTTGGCGCCGGCGCTTTAGGAACTGTGGCTTTGTTATTTCTATATCCCAGAATGACCACGTTGAAAATTGTCGGTACCGATTTGGCGCATGCGATTCCTTTAACCGCAGTGGCCGGTTTGGGGCATTTGAGTCTGGGGAATTTCGACCTGGATTTGTTGATCAGTTTGTTGCTGGGGTCGGTGCCGGGAATCTGGATCGGCAGTCATCTGAGTGCCAAGATTCCGGAATATTTTCTGCGTCCGGTACTGGCAACCTTGCTGCTGGTGATA
>Ga0123398_1063994_pt1 | contig 27793 bp, 26 predicted proteins | sample T5LHNO3metaT_FD_89926 | JGI IMG/M metagenome (GOLD analysis project Ga0123398, IMG submission 89926) | Methane-oxidizing artificial microbial communities from Washington, USA to study methane cycling - T5-LHNO3 metaT (Metagenome... | ecosystem: Engineered > Modeled > Simulated communities...
GCCATGCTGGTAGCGGATCTGATCCATTCCTGCTCCAACGAGAGAGTCGCCCAGGCTGCGCTGATGTGCATCGGGGGCCGCTTCGCCGAGCGCGTTCGTAGCGCCGCGCAAGGGAAAGGCATGAATGTCGGCAGATTCGTGTCAATCGTCGTTCGCGACTTCGCCCGCTGCGCGGACGACAATGTCCGAGAGGCGCTGCGTGAGCGGATCGTTGGCGACGACCAGCCGCTTCTCAAGGGCCTTCGCGCGGTGCTCGAGCCGGCGCTCGAAGACGGCGCGCTTTTCGTGGACGACGACATCATCCTCAACCAACCCTATTCGGCGGAAATGACCTGCGCGGGCCTGCGCTACTATCAATAGCCGCCTGATCGCCTTGACAGGAAAAGCGACATCGCGCCGCGATGTCGCTTTTCTTGTTTAGAACTCTTATTTCAGCGCCAATGTTCCGAATGAGCGGGGTCGGCGCATATGGCGCATTTTCTCGATCAGGCGCAGATCGCGTCGCTTCTCGCCGCCTATGGCTATTGGGCGATCTTTCTCGTCGTCGCCATGGAAAGCTCGGGCCTTCCCCTGCCCGGCGAAACCATGCTCGTCGGCGCGTCCATCTATGCGCGGCTCTCCGGCGCGCTCGCGATCGAGACGATCATCTTCGCGGCGGCCGCCGGCGCCATCGTTGGCGACAATATCGGCTACTGGATCGGCCGGGAATTCGGCTATCGCGCGCTCGAACGGCATGGCTGGCGCGTCGGGCTCGGGCCGGAGAAGCTGCGGCTTGGACAATATCTCTTCTACAAATGGGGCGGCGCCATTGTCTTCTTTGGCCGCTTCGTCGCGCTTTTGCGCATTCTCGCGGCGCTGCTCGCCGGCGCCAATCGCCTGCCCGTCGGGCGCTTCTTTTTCTTCAACGCGGCGGGCGGGATCGTCTGGGCTCTCGTTTTCGGCCTCGGCGCCTATTGGCTCACGGCGACGTTCCAGAAGATCGAAGGCCCCTTCGCGACGGCGGGCGCGCTCTGCGGGCTCGTCGGCGTCTTTCTGCTGTGGCGCTATTACAAGGCCAATGAAGCGCGGCTGCTGCGCGAGGCCGACGACGTGCTCTCGCAGCGAAAGAGATGACTCAGGAGAAGCGCGGCCCTCTGCGCGCGACGGAAAGCGCCCGCCTCAGTTCGCTCGCCAGCTTCGCCTTTTGATCCGGCCCGAGAAAAGAGCCGATTTCGATCGTCTCGCCGCGAAACGCCAAAGCGACGCTCACCGTGCCGAACTCCTCATGGACCTTCTGCTCGAGCCGCACCCAGGACGGATTGAAACGCCATTCGCGCCGTCGCCCGCCGACGGCGACCTTGGCGAAGACGAGTTCGAGCGGCGTCACGTCGAGCGTCTCATAGGCGCGCGCGTCGCGGAAGCTGATGCGGAAAGCGACGTAGAGCGCCAGCGCGTCGAGCCCCATGAAGCCGGCGACCGGCCAGGCGCCCATGACGAGAAAGGGCAACGCGAAGGCCACCTGCGCCAGGCAGAAGGCGACGATGAAGAGATAGAAGGCGCGCGGCGTCATGGAGCGATGCGGCGAAAGACGCGTCGAGTAGATTGGCTCGTCAAAGGGTTCCGGCATAATCCCCATCTTGGACTGAACAGCGCTTTCGTCCCTGCGAACCAATAGTTATAACGCCCGAATGGCGGGAAGAAACAGCACAAAATCGGGCAGGTCCGCGGCGAGGAAGCGCCTGCCGGCGGCGGAGGCGGCGCGGATCGAGGCGATCTTCGCGCGTCTGGCCGAAGCCAATCCCGAGCCCATGGGCGAGCTCCATTACACCAACCCCTTCACCCTTCTCGTCGCCGTGGCGCTCTCCGCGCAGGCGACGGACGCGGGCGTCAACAAGGCGACGCCCGCGCTTTTCGCCCTGGCCGACACGCCAGAGAAAATGGTCGCGCTCGGCGAGGACCGCGTGCGAGAGGCGATCAAGACCATCGGCCTCTTCCGCAACAAGGCGAAAAACATCGTCGCCCTTTCCCGGCTCCTGATCGAGCGCCATGGCGGCGAGGTGCCGCAGGACCGCGACGCGCTGACGGCCTTGCCCGGCGTCGGCCGCAAGACGGCGAATGTCGTGCTCAACATCGCCTTCCACCAGCCGACCATCGCAGTCGACACCCACATCTTCCGCGTCTCGAACCGCCTGCCGATCGCCAAGGGCGCGACGCCCGAGGCGGTGGAAAAAGGGCTCGAAGCGGTCGTGCCGGAGAAATATCTCCTGCACGCCCATCACTGGCTGATCCTGCACGGGCGGTATGTGTGCAAGGCGAGGAAGCCCGAATGTGGGCGGTGCATTTTGTATGAGCTTTGCAGGTTCAAGGAGAAGACGGTGTAATCAGACACCGCTCTTTTTGCAGCGCTCACCCCGTCCCATCCAGCAACCGCATCGCCGCCGCGCGGGCCTCGTCGGTGATCGCGGCGCCTGACAGCATCCGCGCGATCTCCTCCCGTCTTTCGGCCTCCGCCAGCACGGCGACGCTCGTCGCCACGCGCTTCTCTTTGCCCTTGGCCAAGGCGCCCTTGCTGATGCGCAGGTGGCGGCTCGCGCGGGCGGCGACCTGCGGGGCATGGGTCACGGCGAGAACCTGCGCGCGCCGCGCGAGCCGCGCGAGGCGTTGGCCGATGGCGTCGGCCACGGCGCCGCCGACGCCCGTGTCGATCTCGTCGAAAACCAAAGTCGGCGCCGAGCCGCGATCCGCGAGCACGACCTTCAGCGCCAGCATGAAGCGCGCGAGCTCGCCGCCCGACGCGACCTTGGTCAGCGGGCCGGGCCGCGAGCCGGGATTGGTCTGCACCCAGAATTCGACGCGGTCGATTCCCTCCGGCCCGCCATTCTCCGGATCGCTCGTCACCTGCGTCGAGAAATGCGCGCCGTCGAGCTTCAACGGCTTCAATTCGGCGTCGACCAGCGCATCGAGCTTCTTCGCGGCCTTTTTGCGCGCTTCGGAGAGCGCGCGGGCGGCGGCGTCATAGGCGGCCTTTGCGGCCGCCAATTCCTGCCCCAGCTTGACGAGCCGCGCTTCCGAGGCGTCGAGCGCGGCGATGTCCTCGGCGAATTTCGCCGCGAGCCGGGGAAGCTCCGGCACGGTCGCCTGATATTTGCGCGCCGCCCCGCGCAGGGCGAAGAGCCGCTCCTCCACCCGTTCCAGTTCCGCCGGATCGAAGCGCGTTTCCGCCAGCGCCTGCTCCAGCGCCTGTTCGGCGAGCGACAGCGCGTCGACCGCCTGCGCCAGCGCCTTGGCCGGCGGCTCCAATATTTGGGGGGCCTGGGACAGGCGGCGCTCCAGCCGCCGCGCCGCGTGACTGATCTCCGTCGCCGGCGCGCGGTCTTCCGAGAAGACGGCGAGCGCGTCGCGAATGTCGGTCGCGACCTTCTCGGCGCGCTGCATGAAGAGACGCCGCTCCGCGAGCGCCTCCTCTTCGCCGGCTTCGGGCGCGAGCCTGGTCAGCTCCTCATGCGCGTGGCGCAGATAATCGGCGTCGGCGCGCGCCCTGGCGATGCGCGCCTCCTCATCGGCCAGAGCGCGCCGGGCGGCCAGCCAGGCGCTATATCTCGCGCGCACCTCATTCGCCTGCGCCAGCAGCCCGCCATGAGCGTCGACCAAAGCGCGATGGGCGCTAGGGTCGACCAGCGCGCGGTCGTCGTGCTGGCAATGGATTTCCACCAGCTCTCGGCCGATGGCGCGCAGCGCCTGGGCGGTCGCGGGCTGGTCATTGACGAAGGCGCGCGTGCGGCCGTCCGCCGCCTGCACGCGGCGCAGCACCATCTCGTCCACGCTGGCGAGGCCGAATTCGCGCGCGGCGAGATGGGCGGGGTGGTTGGCCGGCAAATCGAAGACCGCCGTCACCTGGCCTTGCTCGCAGCCCGCGCGCACGAGCGACGCGTCGCCGCGCCCGCCGAGCGCCAGCACAAAGGCGTCGAGAAGGATGGACTTGCCGGCGCCCGTCTCGCCGGTGAGCGTCGTCAGCCCCTGCCCGAAATCGAGATCGAGCGCGTCGATGAGCACGATGTCGCGAATGGACAGACGAACCAGCATACGCCTGACTCTACCGCTCCGGCGCGGCGTCCGCATGCGAAGACTAAAGCGGCCGCGCCGTTATCCTGTGGACGGAGCGGCGATTCGCCGCTCACGCGGAGGTTGGGCGCGGCGGATGACGAAATCAACGGGATTCGCGCTTCTGGCGCGGATGCGCGCCTGAAACTCAGATCGCGTGCAGCGTCTTGCCGACCTTGGAGATCCAGGAGTCGGTATATTCATGCGGCTCGAGGCCGCCGGTCTTCAGCAGCGCGTGGGCGTCCTTGTACCATTGCGAGTCCGGGAAGTTGTGGCCGAGAATCGCCGCCGCCGTCTGCGCCTCGTTGACGACGCCCATCGCCATATAGGCTTCGGTCAGCCGGTAGAGCGCTTCCTCCGTGTGGCGGGTCGTCTGATATTTGCCGAGCACGTCATGGAAGCGGTTGATCGCCGCCGGGTAGTTCTTGCGCGTCAGGTAGAAGCGGCCGACCTGCATTTCCTTGGCGGCGAGCTGGTCGCGCGCGACGCCCATCTTGTATTTCGCGTCCGCGACATATTCCGACTTCGGAAATTTCTGCACGAGCTCCGAGAAGATCGCCAGCGCCTTCTCCGCCGAGGACTGGTCGCGCATCACGTCCGGCACCTGATTATAGTAGGACATGCCGGCGAGATAATAAACATAGGGCGTATCCGGCGAATTCGGATAGAGGCCGATATAGCGCTGGGCGGACGTCACCGCCTCCTCATAGGCCGGCTTCTCGTAATTCGAGAAAACGGTCATCAGCAGGGCTTTGCGCGACCATTCGGACTGAGGGTAGTTCTTGTCGACCTCTCCGAAGCGCTTGGCGGCGCCTTCGTAATCCTTGTTATGAAGGCGGGCGAGGCCTTGGTTGTAGAGCGTCTCCGCCGGAATGTCGGGCGTGATCTCGGTCTTGTATTTCTCGCCGCCGCCGAAGAGGCCGAAGCCGCTCGTGAGCGAGTCCATGATATCCGCGCGGGCGGGCGCGACCGAAAAGGCCAGCGCCGCGGCCGCGACGCGCAGGGCGGACGAGCGGAAGGAAATAGCGAGAACCGACATATTGAAGCGCCCCTTGCGGCAAGAGCTGCGGCAAGCCGCGCTCGCGAGCCTATTAGCCTAATCCGTCAATCCCCGCCACTCGCGGCGCCGGTCACGCTGACGGGCCGATCCGCGTCATCGCGGCGCTGGCGGCGCGCGGCGACGGATAATGAGCGGTAAAGAAAGACTTCCTTCTGGCGAGATTATGGCGAGGTCCGCAGGAGCGCGGCCTCGCCGAAAGACCGGCGTCCGGCGAGTTCGAACGCCCCTTCGCGCATCGCCGCCCGAACCAGCGCCACATTCAGCGCATGGCCGCCGCGATAGGAGCGGAAGGCGCCGATGATGGGCGCGCCGGCGAGAGAAAGGTCGCCGACGACGTCCAGCATTTTGTGACGGACGAATTCGTCGGCGTAGCGCAGGCCCTGCGGGTTGAGGACGGCCTCGCCGTCGAGCACCACCGTATTGTCGAGCGAGGCGCCGAGCGCCAGGCCGTCGCGCCACAAACGCTCGGCGTCGCGCAGAAAGCCGAAACTGCGCGCGCGAACGAGCTCGCGGCGAAAGCTCTCCGGGGTCAGCGTCAGCGCGCGACGCTGGCGGCCGATGCGACCTCCGAAGGCGATCTCCACGTCGAGGCGCAAGCCCGACCGGGCGGGCGCCAGCTCCGCCCACCCCGCGCCGTCGGAAACCCGCACCGGGGCGACGACCCGCAGACAGGCGCGCGGCGCGGAAAGCGGGATGACGCCCGCCTCGTCGACGGCCGCAACGAAAGCGGCCGCCGAGCCGTCCATGGCGGGGATTTCCCCGCCTTCGACCTCGACGAGCGCGTTGTCGACGCCGAGGCCGGCCAACGCCGCCAAAAGATGCTCGACCGTCGAGACGCTTGCCCCGTCGGCGGAAAGTCGCGTGCGTAATTGCGTGGCGTCCACGACCCGCCAGTCGGCGAGGATATCCGCGCCCGCGACACTGAAAACGACGCCGGAGCCAGCGGCCGCCGGCGCGAGCGTCAGCCGCGCGGGAGCGCCGCTATGGACGCCGCGTCCCGAAAGCGCGACCGGGCGCGCCAGCGTCGTCTGGGAGACGAATTCACGTTTCAAGGGCGCGCCTCTGCGAGCCGCTCGCGCTCCGTGAATCTCTGGGGCGGGAGACTCATGGGCGAGAGTCCGTTGGGCGCGGGATTTCGGGCGAATGAGACGATCCTCCCGGCGAAAGCCTATGGCCCGAATACGAGCCGGTTCCGGCCCGCAGTCTATCTCATGGGACCAGCCAGGCTCCAGTAACGGTTTCTTACAGTTTGTTACAAGAGCGCCGGGCCAAAAAACGAAGGCCCGCTCGAGGCGGGCCTTCGCGTGAGGCTTGGATAGCCTTAATGGTTCGACTGCCGACGCAGGAAGGCCGGGATCTCCAGGTGATCCTCCTCGACCGCGCGCGGCTGGGGCGCGCGGCGGCCATGCGGGTCGAGCGCCGCGTGAGGCGGCGCCGGCTGCGGAGCCGGCGCGGCGGCGGGGCGCTTGCCATACTCGGCGTGCGCCGGCGAGGGCTGCGGCGCGCGCGGCGGCGGCAGCGGAGCCGGAGCGTGCGGCGCGGCGGGCGCGGCGTGCATCGCCTCTTCCTGGCGGCTGGCCCCGAAAGAGGCGAGACGCTCGAAGATCGACTTGCGGCGCGGGTCCTGAGCCGCCTCGGCGCGGTGCTGGCGGATCTGATCCTGCACCGGCTTCGGGAAGTCCTCGATCGAGGGCATGCGCGGCGCGCGCGGCAATTCCGGGGCCGGCGGCACGTAAGGCGCCGGGGCGGGCTCGGCGGCCAGGCGCGGCGCGGGCTCCGGCAGGGGCTCGGCATAGGTCGAACGCGCGGCCACCGGCTCGAGATAGACTCCGTTCGTCGTCATCTGCGCATGCGCGGACGGCGCCGGCTCGGCGTAATAGGCCGAGGCTTCGCGGATCTCGGGCTGATAGACCGGCGCGGGGCCGCGCTCCGGCATGGCGTAGATCTGCGCCGTCGGCTCGACAGCCGGCGCGGAGGCGGGCTGCGGCCTGTTCTGCTGCATCTGGGCCCGCATGCGCTCGGCGGCCTCCGCCATCCGGGCCTCGCTCGTCGGATCGTCGGCGGTGATCGAGGCGAGATCGATGCCGGTCGCGACGACCGACACGCGGATGACGCCCTCGAGCGTGGAGTCGAAAGTCGCGCCGAGGATGATGTTGGCGTCCTCGTCGACCTCCTGACGGATGCGGCTCGCCGCCTCGTCGACTTCATAAAGCGTGAGATCATGCCCGCCGGTGATCGAGATCAGCAGGCCGCGCGCCCCCTTCATCGACACTTCGTCGAGCAGCGGATTGGCGATCGCCGCCTCCGCCGCGAGATTGGCGCGGCGCTCGCCGGTGGCTTCGCCCGTGCCCATCATCGCCTTGCCCATGCCGCGCATGATCGAGCGCACGTCGGCGAAGTCGAGATTGATGAGGCCTTCCTTGACCATGAGGTCGGTGACCGAGGCGACGCCCGAATAGAGCACCTGGTCCGCCATGGCGAAGGCGTCGGCGAAGGTCGTCTTCTCCGTCGCGATGCGGAAGAGGTTCTGATTCGGGATCACGATCAGCGTGTCGACGCATTTCTGCAGTTCGCTGATGCCCGTCTCGGCGATGCGCAGGCGGCGCTGGCCCTCGAAATGGAAGGGCTTGGTGACGACGCCGACCGTGAGAATGCCCATCTCGCGCGCGATCTGCGCGATGACCGGCGCGGCGCCCGTGCCCGTGCCGCCGCCCATGCCGGCGGTGACGAAGCACATATGCGCGCCCTGCAGATGCTCGCGAATCTCTTCGCGCGCTTCCTCGGCGGCGGCGCGGCCGACCTCCGGCTGGGCGCCGGCGCCGAGACCCTCGGTCACCTGCAGGCCCATCTGGATCACGCGCTCGGCCGGCGACGAGGCCAGCGCCTGCGCGTCGGTGTTCGCGACGAGGAAGTCCACGCCGGAGAGGCCCGACGCGATCATGTTGTTGACGGCGTTGCAACCGCCGCCGCCCACCCCGCAAACCATGATCCGGGGCTTCAATTCCCGAAGCTCGGGAGCTTTCAGATTGATCGTCATTTGCCAGGCCTCTCGAAATTCACGCTGCTCATCGGCGTCGGTTGTCCCAATCCTTGGACGCCCCGTCGCCGAACGCGTCGTCCTCGGTCATTTCGCTTTGGAGGCCCGCCTTTTCCGGCCGGATCGCCTCAATGAGAGAATCACTTGCTCCCGATTCTAGAAGCTTTCCCTTAACCATCTACCCACTCGCGTCATGTATCCGTCCGTTTCCGTCGCCGTCCGCTCGGCGCGGCGGGGCTCGAAATATTCGCGCCCCGCGACCTGCGGATAGACGAGCAGTCCCGCCGCCGCGGCGAAGGCGGGACTGCGCGCGGGATCGGGAAGGCCGTCGACGCCGATGGGGCGCCCGACGCGCACCTGGCCGCCGAGAATGCGGCGCGCGCATTCGGCCGCGCCCGTGAGCTGGCAGGCGCCGCCGGTGAGAACGACGCGGCGGCTCGGGCTCGCGGGATAGCCGGCGCGCGCCAGGCGATCGCGCAGGAACTCGAACGTCTCCTCGATGCGCGGGCGGATGATGCGCACGAGATGCGATTTCGGCGCATGGGCCTTGTGTTGCCCACGCTCGCCGACATGATCGAAAGAGACCGTCTCGCGCTCGTCGGAGGAGGACGAGATCGCCGAGCCGTGGAAGGTCTTGAGGCGCTCGGCGTCGGCGAGCCGCGCGTCGAGGCCGCGGGCGATGTCCATGGTGACGTGGTTGCCGCCGAGCGTCACGGCGTCGAGATGCGCCATTTCGCCGCGCGAGAAGACGGCGAGCGAGGTGGAGCCCGCGCCCATGTCGACGACGACGACGCCCATCTCCGCTTCGTCGGGCTCCAGCACGGAGAGGCCGGCGGCGTAAGGCGCCGCCGCCATGCCCGCGACGCCGAGATGGCCGCGCTCGACCGCGAGGATCAGATTGCGAACCGCCGCCTGATCGCAGGTCGCGACATGGAGATCGACGCCGAGCTCGTCGCCGATCATGTCCTTGGGCTCGCGAATGCCGGCGACGCCGTCGAGCGAGAAGCCGGTCGGCACCGAATGGACGGCGACGCGGCCGCGATGGAGGTGATGGGCGGCGGAGGCCTCCAGCACGCGATGAATGTCGCCTTCCGCCACCTCGCGGCCGCCGATGGCGCGCTTGGCGGCGAAATGCTCCGAGGAGAAACGGCCGCCGGAGGCGGTGACGATCACATGGTCGACCTGGACGCCGGCCATGCGCTCGGCGGCGTCCACCGTGTGGCGGATGGCGCGCTCCGCCTCGTCCATGTCGATGACGAGCCCGTGCTTCACGCCGAGCGAGCGCTGATGGCCGATACCCAGCACGCGGATGCGATGCGTGCGCCAGTCGCGGGGCGCGACCTCGCCCGCCGGCGTCAGACGCGCGATGAGGCAGGCGATTTTCGACGTGCCGACGTCGAGAACCGCGAGCGTCGCGGAGCGGCGCGGCGCGAGGGGCTTCAAACGCGGCGGAACAAGCTGCGACTTCATACTCTACCCACCCGTCTTCTTGGCTTTGTGCGAAAGCCCCGCTTCGCGCGCGGCCGCGGCCTCCTCGGTCAGGCGCACCGTGGCGCGGTCGGCGGCGCGCAGATCAATGGACATCACATCCTTGTCGAGGATGCGCGCCTCGCGCTGGAGACGCTTCAGCGTCTCCACGGCGGGACCGGGATTCTCCTCCGGCAGCTTCACGATGACGCCGTTCGTCATCTCGACGTCCCAGCGGCGGCCAGCGACGAGCACGCCCGCCTTCACGCGCTGGGCAAGATCTTCCATGCCCTTCAGGAGCTGGAGAAATTCCGGCAAGCGTTTCTGCGCCCCCTCCCCGACGACGAAGGGCAGGCCGAGATAGCGTTCGTCGCGCAACTCGTCGATCGCCACGCCGTCCTCGGAAATCACCGACACGCGGCCGTCGCGCTGCCACAGCGCATGCGCCTGGCGCTCCTCGATCGCGACGACGAGGCGGTTGGGATAGAGCTTCATCACCCGCGCCGATTTGACGAGCGGCACGGCCATGAGCCGCTCGCGTACGGCGTTGGCGTCGAGGAAAGGCAGCGAATTTCTCGGATCGACGCCGGAGGCTTCGAGCAGCTCCTTCTCGGTGAGCCGCGACTGGCCGGTGATCGTCACCGCCGAAATGTCGAAGCCCGCCATACGGGCGAGGATGTCCCAGGGTTGGCCCTCGCTCGCGACGATCTGGTCATAGCCGCCATTCTGCACGAGTCCGGCGAAGCCGACGCCGCCGAAGAGCAGGACGAGGGCGACGAGGCCGACGCCCGGCTTGCCAAGGAAAGCGAAGCGCGAGAGCGCGCTCGTCTCTTCCGCGCGGCGGCGCGGGGCGGGTCGGGAAACGTTAGGGTTAACTGGCGCGGCGCCGACGAAGGGGGCGCCGGCGACGGCGGCGCGGGGTTCTGCGACCGGAAAATGAACAAGCGGAAGGGCAGTCGAAACCGACTCCCTCAACGATCGCAGGACGCGTCTTCCACCATCCATCTGACAAGCTCGCCGAACGAAAAACCTGCGTAAGCCGCCATTTCTGGCACGAGCGAGGTCTCCGTCATTCCCGGCTGCGTGTTCACTTCCAGGACGACGAGCTCGCCCGTTCCATCGGGCCGATCGTCATATCGGAAGTCGGCGCGACTGACGCCGCGACAGCCGAGCGCTCGGTGAGCCTCGATGGCTAAATGTTGAACCTCTTGGTAAATATTCTCTTTAAGATTCGCAGGAAGAACGTGCTTCGAGCCGCCTTTCGCGTATTTTGCGTGATAGTCGTACCAGCCGCCGTCCGCGGCGAGGATTTCGATGACGTCCAGCGCGCGGTCGCCCATCACCGCGCAAGTCAGTTCCCGGCCCGCGACGAATTGCTCGGCGAGCATCAGATCGCCATGCGCCCAGTCCTCGCGAGTCAGCTCCTGCGGCGGGTGGGCCTGATCCTCCCTGACGATGAAGACGCCGAAGGAGGACCCTTCCGACACCGGCTTCAGCACATAGGGAACCGGAAGAGCATGCTCCCTGGCCGCCTCCCGCCGATGCACGACGCGGCCCCTGGGCACGGGCACGCCCGCCGCCGCCATGACCGCTTTGGCGACGTCCTTTTTCATCGCGACCGACGAGGCCAGCACGCCCGAATGCGTGTAGGGAATGCGCAGCAATTCCAGCACGCCCTGCATGCAGCCGTCCTCGCCGAACCGGCCGTGAAGCGCATTGAAGGCGACGTCCGGCTTCAGGGCCGACAGGATTTGCGCCACGTCGCGGCCGACATCGACCCGCGTGACGCGGAAACCTTCCCCCTCCAGCGCGGCGGCGCAGGCCTCCCCCGAACGCAGCGAAATTTCTCGCTCCGAAGAGAGCCCGCCCATGAGGACGGCGACGTGTTTGGTCATGCTTGGCCTGCTCTTTGAGGGCTTTAGCGCCCGATGAAGGATTTAACCGCATCGAAAACGACGGCGGCCTGCCTGGAATTCAACCGGCCCGCGCGCCGGAGAATGCGCGCCGGTTCGATGTTTGCGACCTTGACGGGCCGGACGATCGAGGGCGAGGGCAAACCCGCCCGGGCGAGGTCGTCTATTTCGAGATCATTTGCGAGGCGTGAATGTCGCGCGCTGGTGATCATGACGACCCAGACATAGCCTTGCGACTGGACCTTCGCGTTCGACACGACGAGCGCCGGACGCCGCTTCTCGGCAAATTGGTCGGAATAGGGAAAAGGGACGACGACGACGTCTCCCGGCGCGTAGTCGGTTTCGTCAGAGATCGTCATAAGCGGCGTCGTCGGCCTCGCTCGACCATTCGCCGAACGCCGCAAAGGGGTCGTCATCCTCGACGGAAGGACCGCGTTCAATTCGCACGCCTCTTTCATCAAAAATATAACGGAGCTGGTCGCCCGGCTTGATTTTCAGACGCTCGCGCACCTCGCGCGGGAGCACCGTCTGGCTCTTGACGGAAACTTTCGAATAAACGGGTTTTTGCTTCGCCGACGCCATGACGCGCCTCCCGGAGTTGTCTTACCAGCTTACCGTCTTACGCGGCCGCACGCAACGTCATCGGAGGGCCTTGCGCGTCCAGATCTCGATTTCCCGGGCCTCGCCCGCCTTCTCGTAGCCGTCGAGCGCCGCCGCGCTTTCAGGCTGTTTCAAAACCCATTCGCGAGTCTCCCTGTCCTCCACGACGATGACGTCCGGCTTGCCGGCGCGGATATCCTCCGCGAAGCCCGCGAGGTCGCGGCGACGATAATTCTCCAGGCGCTCGCGTCTTGCCGGGTCCTGCGCGTCGCGCAGCAGATAGGCTGCGAGGCTCGCGGTCCAAAGCGCATTGGGGCGGCCGACCCATGTCCCTTCGAGCTGGCGCGTCACCGGATGCCCGTAATCGAGCTGGCGCGCCATGGCGATCACTCTGGGATGCGCTGGAGCAACACGCGCGATTTCGGCGCGCAAACCCGGATGCTCCTCGACATTCGCGAGCGCCTTGAACGCGCCGAACAGGAAGGGCGCGGCGGCGAGCGCGGGCAGGAATACGAATTTGAACAGCCGCCCTTCCCTTGCGGCGCGGGCGCGCGGATGGCCGTCGAGCGCGAAGAAGCACCAGGCGAGCAGCGCAAGCATAATGCCTGGATAGGCATGGTTGCTCCAGCCCTTGCCCTGCAAGAAGAAGCTGACGAGAAAGCCGATGGAGGCGAAAGCGCAGACGCGCGCGGCGGCCGGCGCCACGAAGCCCGGCGCGACCGGCGGGTGGGCGAAGCCCTTCGCCGAGACGACGAAGAGCGTCGCGAGCAGCGCGACATTGAAGGGAGCGAGGGTGAAGAGGGCGAGATTGGCCAGCGTGTCGCGCGCCGGCTGATAGACGTCGGCGATCACCGGCAGCGCATATTGCGCATAGGCTGGAAAAAAAACCAACGTCGCAACCGCATAGACGGCGCAAAGCCCAATCGCCGCCGCCATCTCGACGGTCGAGACCAGGCGCGGCGAGCGCTCACGGAAGGCGAGCGCCAGCGCCGGCAGCATGACGGCGAGCGCGAAGAAGGGCTTGAAGCAGACGGCGAGCCCCGCGCCGAGTCCTGCGACGACGCGCAGCGCGCGCGGAATGCGTCCGCCCTCAGCGGAAGCCGCAAGCGTCGCCAGCATGGGCGAGAGCGCGAGCAGCGCAATGTGCTCGCGCTCCGCGAAGACGAGCGCCGGCGCGACGAGCAGCGTGAATATGGAAGCGTTGAGAACGAGCCCCCAATCCTCGCGCGAGCGCGGCGCGCCGTAGCGGAAGATGACGACGCTCAGGGCGATCGACAGCAGGCCGAAGAGGAAGACGAGACCCGCGACGACCGGCTCGACCGCGACGCCATAAGCGCGGGCGAGCAGGACGGCGGGCGTCATGACAAGGAAGGACGCTGGCGGATTGGGGTCCGTGACGTCGACATAGGGAACGGCGCCGTCGAGGACTTTCCCGGCGAAGGTGATGAACCAGGAGACGTCGCAATCGAGATGGCCGGCGACCTGCTGGCCGATCGCGATGAGGACGAGCGCCAGCGTCGTCCAGGGGCTGGCGAGAGAGGCCGTCAGCAGCGCGGGCCGACGTTCCGCAAAACCGGGCGACGTCAAGGCGCTCATGTCAGGGCTCGCCGATCCGTTTGATTTCCCAATGCAGCTCGACGCCGCTCCGTTCCTTGACGCGGCGGCGCACCTCCTCGCCGAGATTTTCGATGTCCGCCGCCGTCGCGCCGCCGCGATTGATGAGGAAGTTGCAGTGCATCTCGCTCACCTGCGCGTCGCCGACGACGAGGCCGCGACAGCCGGCCGCGTCGATCAATTGCCAGGCCTTGTGGCCGTCCGGATTCTTGAAGGTCGAGCCGCCGGTCTTTTCCTTGATCGGCTGCGAAGCCTCGCGCGCTGAGGTGATGCGGTCCATCTCGGCAAGGATCGCCTCGCGGTCGCCGGGCCGGCCCTGGAACAGCGCGCTGGTGAAGATGACGTCGTCCGGCGCCGAGCAATGCCGGTAACTGTAACCCAGATCGGCCTTGGAGAAGACATGAATATTGCCGTAGCGATCGACGCCCCGGGCTTCGATCAGCGTATCCTTGGTCTCGCCGCCGTGGGCGCCCGCGTTCATGCGCAGCGCGCCGCCAATTGCGCCCGGAATGCCGCGAAAGAAGGAAAGACCGTCGATCCCGGCCTCAGCCGCCGCGCGCGCGGCCTTTACGTCCGGCACGGCGGCGCCGACGCGCAGTCGGCGACCATCTTCTACGGCGATCTCTCCAAAGCCCTTCGCCGACAGCCGAATAACGGCGCCCCTGACGCCGCCGTCGCGCACGATGAGATTGGAGCCGAGGCCGATGACCGTGACAGGAATTTCCTTTGGCAGGCGCGCAAGGAAATAAGCGAGGTCCGCCTCGTCCGCCGGCATGAAGAGAAGCTGCGCCGGCCCGCCGACGCGAAACCATGTATAGGGCGCGAGCGGCTCGTTCGCCGAGAGCTTGCCGCGCAGCTCGGGCATGAGCTCTGTTAAGCCGGGAATGAGGTCGAGGAAGGTCATTTAAGCGTCTCCGCCGTCATTGCGAGCGAAGCGAAGCAATCCAGGGCCGTGATGAGACTCTGGATTGCTTCGCTGCGCTCGCAATGACCGGGGGTGAGAGTTGGCCCGTTCCCAGAGAGCTTCCGCACAGGAGGCGGGCTCATTCCCTCCCCCCGCGAAAGCGGGGAGAGGGTTAGGGTGAGGGGCGAGGCCGCAATCGCCGGTTTGACGAGCATGAGAGTCGTCCTCACCCCTGCCCGCCCGCCGCCAATTGCTCCGGCAGCGCATAGGCCCATTGCGTGATGTTGCCGGCGCCCAGGCACACGACATAATCGCCCGGCGCGACAATCTCGCGCACCATCGCCGGCAGCACTTCCGGCGACGGCAGGCCGACGGCTCGGCGATGGCCATGGGCGCGGATGGCGTTGACCAGCGCGTCGCGGTCGACGCCCGCGATCGGCTGCTCGCCCGCTGGATACACGTCGGCGACGATCACCACGTCCGCGTCGTTGAAACAGGTCGCGAAGCCGTCGAAAAGCGATTGCAGGCGCGTATAGCGATGCGGCTGCATCACGGCGACGACCTTGCCCTTGGTCGAGGCGCGGGCGGCGCGCAGCACGGCGCCGATCTCGACGGGGTGATGGCCGTAATCGTCGAAGATCTGCACGCCGTTCCATTCGCCCGTGCGCGTGAAGCGGCGCTTGACGCCGCCGAAGCCGGCGAGCGCCTTGCGGATCTGATCCGGCGAAAGCCCGAGCTGATAAGCCACCGCGATCGCCGCCGTCGCATTCAGCGCATTGTGATGGCCGGGCATCGGCAGAAGCAGATTTTCGAGATAGGTCGCCTGCGACGTCTTGCGGTCGCGCAGCAGCACGTTGAAACGCGACACGCCGCCTTCGAGATTGACGTCGAGAAGGCGCACATCCGCCTGCGGATTCTCGCCATAGGTGATGACGCGGCGATCCTCGATCTTGCCGACGAGCTCCTGAACGGTCGGATGATCGAGACACATTACCGCGAAGCCGTAGAAGGGCAGGTTCTCGATGAAATCGAGGAAGGCTTCCTTGATGGCGTCGAAAGTGTGGAAGTGATCCAGATGCTCGGGGTCGATATTGGTGACGATGGCGACGTCGGCGGGAAGCTTGAGGAAAGTGCCGTCGCTTTCATCCGCCTCGACCACCATCCATTCGCCGGCGCCGAGACGCGCATTGGTGCCATAGGCGTTGATGATGCCGCCATTGATGACGGTCGGATCGAGCCCGCCCGCGTCAAGCAGCGTCGCGACGAGCGAGGTCGTCGTCGTCTTGCCATGCGTGCCGGCGATGGCGACGCATTGCTTGAGGCGCATCAGCTCCGCGAGCATCTCCGCGCGCCGCACGACCGGCAGGCGCTTCTCGCGCGCCGCGACGAGCTCCGGATTGTCGCGCTTGATCGCGGTCGACACGACGACCACGGCGGCCTCGCCGAGATTCTTGGCGTCATGGCCGACAAAGACCGTCGCGCCTTTTTCGGAAAGACGCTTCACATTGGCGTTTTCGGTCGCGTCGGAGCCCTGCACCGTGTAGCCGAGATTGAGCAGCACCTCGGCGATGCCCGACATGCCGATGCCGCCAATGCCGACGAAGTGAATGGGGCCGAGATCGCGCGGCAGTTTCATCCTGGAAAGTCTCCTTCAGGAAGCGCGGCCTTGCGCCACGCTCGATATAAGATCCGCGAGCCGTTCGGCGGCGTCGGCGACGCCGACGCGCTTCGCCGCCTCGGCGCGTTGCGCCAGCGCCTCGGGCGCGCCGATCAGCTCGGCGAGGCGGTTGGTCAGGAAGGCCGGCGTGAAGTCGCTCTGCTTCACAGTCTCCGCCGCGCCCGCCTGTTCGATGAAAGCGGCGTTCGCCGCCTGGTCGCCATCGAGCGAATGCGGCAGCGGCACGAAGAGCGCCGGGCGGCCGATGACGGCAAGCTCCGAAACCGTCGAGGCGCCTGAACGCGAAATCACGAAATGCGCCTGCGCGATGCGCAGCGGAAGATCTCTGAAAAACGGCGCGATTTCGACATTGACGCCAGCGCTCTGATAGATCGCCTCGACGCGCGGAATATCCTCGGAGCGCGTCTGCTGCACGAGGCGGATGCGCGAACGCAGATCGTCCGGCAGCGCGGCGACCGCCTCGGGCACGATGTCCGCCATGACGCGCGCGCCCTGCGAGCCGCCGGTGACGAGCAGATGGAAAGCGCCGTCCGTAAAATCAGGATAGGGAAGCTTCGCCGCCTCCAGCACCGCGGGCCGCACGGGATTGCCCGTGACGACGACCTTGCCTTGCAGCGGCGGGGGAACGCGCAGATTGGGCAGGCCCGCGGCGATCCTGTCGACATGGCCGGAGAGGAAGCGGTTCGCCTTCCCCATAATGGCGTTCGACTCGTGCAGCACGGTCGGAATTTTGAGGAACGCCGCGGCAAGCAGCGGCGGGACGGTGGGATAGCCGCCGAAGCCAATCACCGCGCGCGGCTGCAAGCGGCGGAAGACCTTCGCCGCCTGAGCCGTGCCGTAAGCGAGACGCGCCAAGGCTTGCGCCTTGGCGATGAAGGAGCCGCCGCGCGGCGTCGCCGAAGGGATGCAATGCATCACGCGCGCCGGAAAGCTGCCGCCATAGGCAAGCGCGCGCTCGTCGGTGACGAGCTCCACCGGAACGCCGCGCGCGCCGAGCGCGTGGGCGAGCGCCTCGGCCGGGAAGAGATGGCCGCCCGTGCCGCCGGCGGCGAGAAGAATGGGTCGATCGTTCATGTCACGCCGCCGCGGGAATGGCTTCGCCGCTCGCCGCGACCTGCGTGAGAACGCGGGTGCGCGGGCGCTTGCGGGTGACGGCGAGCAGGAAGCCCATGCCGAGCGACAGCGAGATGAGCGACGAGCCGCCATAGGAGACGAAAGGCAACGTCATGCCTTTCGCCGGCATGAGATGCACATTCACCGCCATGTTGATGCAGCTCTGCAAGCCGAAGAGCATGACGAGGCCCGCCGTCGCGAAGCGGCAGAAGGGATCCTCGTTACGCGCCGCCGACAACAGGCCGCGCACGACGATGAAGGCGAAGACGAGCGCGAGCGCGATGCAGACGATCACGCCGAACTCCTCGCCGATGACGGCGAAGATGAAGTCGGTATGCGAATCCGGCAAAATGCGCTTCACCGTGCCTTCGCCCGGCCCCTTGCCGAACCAGGAGCCGGCGATGAAGCTTTCGAGCGCCGTCTCGGACTGGAAATTCGACGGCACGCCGGCGACGGGCGGCGGCGGCTCGAGAAAGGCCTCGATGCGCGCATGGACATGCGGCACGAATTTATAGGCGAGCAGCGCCGCGAGCATAGCGACGCCGCCAAGGCCAACGACCCAGATCACGTGCAGGCCCGCCATGAAGAAGAGCGCGCCCCAGACGATCGAGATCAGCATGGTCTGGCCGAAGTCGGGTTGCAAGACGAGAGGTCCGACAGCGACCGGAAAAAGCAGCGCCGCGATCCAGTTGCCCGGCACGTCCTTGCGCCGCGCGCCTTCCGAAAAGGCCCAGGCGACGACGACGACAAAGGCGGGCTTGAGGAATTCGGACGGCTGAATGCCGAAGATCCAGCGGCGCGCGCCCTTCACTTCCTGACCGAAGAACAAGGTCGCGACGACGAGCGCGAGCGAGACGAGGAAGACGACGAGCGCGGCGCGGCGCACATGGCGCGGCGACAGAAAGGAGGTTCCGATCATCACGACGAGCGCCGGCAGCAGATAGGCCACCTGCCGGTTGACGAAATGGAAGGTTGGCAGATGCAGCCGTTCCGCGACCGGCGGGCCGCCCGCCATCGCGAAGACGAGACCCGCGACGATGAGGAGGCCGATCGCCGCGAGGAGCCATCGGTCGATCGTCCACGCCCAATCCGAGAATGCGGTTCGCTCGGCGCGCGAAATCATGGGTGTTCTCCTCTGCGGGCGGCGATGACGGCGGGCAGTCCATGGACAAGGCCGCGAAAGGCGTCGCCGCGCGCCTCGAAATTCGCGAATTGGTCGTAGGAGGCGCAGGCTGGCGACAGCAGCACGATCGGCTCTTGCGCGTCGCTGTCGAGAGCGTCGAAGGCGGCCTTCGTCGTCGCGACGTCGAGCGTTTCGCAACGCTCATAGGGCAGCGCGCCCTCGAGCGTGCGCGCGAAATCGTCGCTCGCCGCGCCGATCAGATAAGCCTTGCGGATGCGGGGGAAGTAAGGCCGCAGCGTTTCGACGCCGCCTTCCTTCGCCTTGCCGCCGATGATCCAGTAAATGTCGGTAAAGCTCGCCAGCGCCTTTTCCGCCGCGTCGGCGTTGGTCGCTTTTGAGTCGTTGACGAAGAGCGCGCGCTCAATGCGACCGACCTCCTCCATCCGATGCGGAAGGCCCGGATAGCTCGCGATCCCCGCCGCGATCTCCTCGTCCTCCAGCCCGCATTCCCAGGCGGCGGCGGCGGCGAAGGCGGCGTTCTGGGCGTTATGCGCGCCGCGCAATGCGCGGGCGTTCTTCAGCGAGGCGAGCAGTTCCGCCTCTTCCGGCGGATGCTCCCGCTCGCGGAAATAGATGTCGCCGTTCTCGACATAGAAGCCCCATTCGAGCGCGCGGGCCGCCGAAACGGGCGCGATGCGCTGGCCCTCGCGCGGTTCGGCGGCGAGGCGCGCGCCGATCGCATGGGTGTAGGAATCGTCGACGCCGATCAAAGCGACTTCGGCGCCCGCGACGAGCCGCTCCTTCACGGCCGCGTAATTCTCCATCGTCCCGTGACGGTCGATATGGTCGGGCGTGAGATTGATCAGAATGCCGATGGTCGGCTCCAGCGACGGCGTGAGATCGATCTGGAAGGAGGAGCATTCGATGACGTGAATGCGCTCGTCCGAGGGCGGTTCGAGATCAAGGATCGGCACGCCGATATTGCCGCCGAGCTGCACGTCGCGCCCGGCCTCGCGCAGAATATGCGCGATGAGCGCCGTCGTCGTCGACTTGCCATTGGTGCCGGTGATGGCGATGAAAGGCGCGCCGCCGGCATGAGCCGCGCGCTCGCGGCAAAACAGCTCTATGTCGCCGATGATCTCGACGCCCGCGGCCTTGGCGAGCGTCACCGTCCAATGCGGCTCGGGATGCGTCAACGGCACGCCTGGCGAAAGAATGAGCGCCGAGAAGCGCGACCAGTTGGCCTGCGAGAGATCGTCGAGCGGCACGCCATTGGCGACGGCCTTGAGGCGCCCGGCTTCGCCGTCGTCCCAGGCGTGCACATGCGCGCCGCCGGCCATCAGCGCTTTGGCGGTGGAGAGGCCCGAGCCGCCGAGGCCGAAAAGCGCGACGTCGCGTCCCTTGAAGGTCGTCACCGGAGTCATCGTCACCTCAGCTTGAGGGTCGCGAGACCCATGAGCGCCAGAACGAAGGCGATGATCCAGAAGCGGATGACGATCTGCGGCTCCTTCCAGCCCTTCTGCTCGAAATGATGATGGATCGGCGCCATCAGGAAGATGCGTCTGCCGGTCGCCTTGAAATAGGCGACCTGGATGATTACCGACGCGCCTTCGAGCACGAAGAGGCCGCCGACGATGGCAAGCACGAATTCCTGCTTCACAGCGACGGCGACCGTGCCGAGCAGGCCGCCAAGCGCGAGCGAGCCGGTGTCGCCCATGAAGATTTGCGCGGGCGGCGCGTTGAACCACAGAAAGCCGAGGCCCGCGCCGATGAAGGCGGAGCAGACGATGGTGAGCTCGCCGACGCCGGCGACATAGTTCACGCCGAGGTAGTTCGAGAAGATCGAGTTGCCGACGAGATAGGCGAAGATCGCGAAAGTCCCCACCGCGATCATCGACGGCACGATGGCGAGGCCGTCGAGACCGTCCGTGAGATTGACGCAATTGCCCGCCGCGACGATGACGAAGGCGCCGAAGACGATGAAGAACAGGCCGAGCGAGCCGATATAGCCCTTGACCATCGGAATGGCGAGCTTCGACATGTTCTCGCCGCCGACCTTCATGAGGAAATAGCAGGCGAGGCCGGCGACGACGAATTCGAGAAGGAGCCGCGCCCTGCCTGAGAAGCCGGCATGCGACTGCTTCGTGACCTTCAGATAGTCGTCATAGAAGCCGATGGCGCCGAAGGAGGCGGTGACGAAGAGCACGATCCAGACATAATAGTTGCGCAGATTGGCCCAGAGCAGCGTCGCGGCGATGAGGCCGGAGAGGATCATCAGCCCGCCCATTGTGGGCGTGCCCTTCTTCGTGACGAGATGCGACTGCGGCCCGTCCTCGCGGATCGGCTGGCCCTTGCCCTGCTTGATGCGCAGCGCCGAGATGATGCCGGGGCCGAAGAAGAAGACGAAGAACAGCGCCGTCGCGGCGGCCATGGCCGCGCGGAAGGTGATGTAGCGGAAAATGTTGAGCGGACTGTAGAGATAGGAAAGGTCCGCAAGCAGCGTCAGCATGGTCTAACTTCCTCAACCGGCCTTCTCGGGCGCGAATGTCGCTTTCGCCGCGGCGACGATCCGCGACATGCGCGACCCGTTCGAGCCCTTGACCATGACGACGTCGCCGGACCGAATTGCGGCGATCACCGCTTCTTCCAGTTCGAGCGCGGTGGCGCGATGCGCGCCGCGCGCCGCCTCGGGCGCGGCGTAATAGAGGCGCTGCATCAGCGGGCCGGCGGTGAACAGGAGGTCCACCTTGTTGCGGGCGAGATCGGGCGCGAGCTCCGCATGGAGCTCGGCCCCCTGCGGCCCGAGCTCCAGCATGTCGCCGAGCACGGCGATACGGCGCCCGCCCGCGCCCGGCGCCGTCGCGCCCAGCAGATCGAGCGCGGCGCGCATCGAGGTGGGATTGGCGTTGTAGCTCTCGTCGATCAGCGTGAAATCGCCCGTGGCGGCGGCAAGCGTCTCGCGCTGCCCGCGGCCCGGGGGCGGCGCGAATTCGGCGAGGGCCGCCGCGGCCTTGTCGAGATCGAGATCGAAGGCGACCGCGATGAGCAGCGCGGCGAGCGAATTGAGCGCGATATGCTTGCCCGGCGCGCCGATGCGATAGGCGAGGCGCCGGCCGAGAATGTCGGCCTCGACCTCCGCGCCCGCGTCGATCTGCTTGTAGGACAAGAGCCGCGCCTGCGCGCCTTCCGTCTCGCCGAAATCAAGAATATGGCCGGCATAGGCGCCCGCCGCGTCCGCGAGGCGCTGATAATGTTCGTCGTCGCGGTTGACGATCGCGACGCCGCCTTCGAGGCCGGAGAAGATTTCGGCTTTGGCGTCGGCGATCGCCTCGACGGAGTCGAAATGTTCGAGATGCACCGCCGCGACTTTCGTCACGACGGCGACGTGCGGGCGCACCTGCGCGACAAGGCCGGCGATCTCGCCGGCGTGATTCATGCCGAGCTCGAAGACGCCGAAGCGCGAGGACGCCGGCATGCGCGCGAGCGTCAGCGGCACGCCCCAATGATTGTTGTAGGAAGCCGTCGAGGCGTGCGTGGCGCCGAAATGCGACAGCATCAGCCGCGTCATGTCCTTGGTCGAGGTCTTGCCGACCGAACCGGTGACGGCGGCGATGAAGGCGGCTGTGCGGTCGCGCGCGCGCATGCCCAAGAATTCGAGCGAGCGCTGCACGTCCTTCACGACGAAAAGCGGCCCGGCTCCAGCGAGTTCCTGCGCATGGGCCTCGTCGATGACGGCCGCGGCGGCGCCTTTCTCGAAAGCCGCGCGCACGAATTCATGGCCGTCGCGCGCTTCGCCCTTGATGGCGACGAAGAGATCGCCGGGCTGCAGCGTGCGCGTGTCGATCGAGACGCCCGTCGCCTCGCGCGCCAACGAGCCGCTGATGCGCGCCTGCAAGGCGCCGACGAGCGCCAGTCCCGACCATAGGGGTTCCTGCTTCATGAACCATGCTCCTGCAGCGCTTTCGCGACCGCTTCGTGATCGGAAAAGGGCAATATGCGATCGCCGACGATCTGGCCAGTCTCGTGCCCCTTGCCCGCGACGACGAGCGCGTCGCCTTCGCGAAGTCCGGCAATCGCGTGGGAAATGGCCTCGCCGCGATCGGCGATCTCGATGATTTCCGCCGCTCCCGCGCCCTTGGCGCCGGCAACGATGGCGGCGCGAATCAGCGCGGGCTCCTCGCTGCGCGGATTGTCGTCGGTGACGATGGCGATGTCAGCGGCGCGCGCGGCGATCTCGCCCATCAGCGGACGCTTGCCCTTGTCCCGATCGCCGCCGCAGCCGAAGACGACGATGAGCCGCCCTTTGGTCAGCGGGCGCACCGTCGCGAGAACCTTCTCCAGCGCGTCGGGCTTGTGGGCGTAATCGACGAAGACCGGCGCGCCGTTTTTGGCGCCGACGAGTTCGAGGCGCCCCGGCGCGCCCTTGAGATTGTTCAACGCAGCGAAAACGCGCGTGGGATCGTCGCCGGAGGCGATGGCGAGCCCCGCCGCGACGAGCGCGTTCGATGTCTGAAAGGCGCCGGCGAGCGGCAATTCGACCACGTAATCCTTGCCGGCGTGGCTCAGCGCAAGAGACGTCGCCAGCGCATGAGCGCGCGCTTCCTTCAGCGCGATCGCCTCGCCTTTCGCGCCGACGCCAAAGACGTTCAGCCCGCGCGCCTTGCAAATCTCCGACACGCGCGCCGCGACGTCGCTGTCCGCGTCGATCACCGCCGTCTGGCCCGGCTGCATGAGCGTATCGAAAAGACGCATCTTCGCGGCGAAATAGTCTTCCATGTCGCGGTGGTGATCGAGATGGTCGCGCGAGAAATTGGTGAAGCCCGCGACAGCGAGGCGCACGCCGTCGAGGCGGCGCTGGTCGACGCCGAGCGACGACGCCTCCATCGCAAGATGCGTGATCCCGCGCGCGGCGAGTTCGTCGAGCGTCCGCGCGAGTTCGACCGGGCCCGGCGTCGTCAGCGAACCGTAATGCGCGCCCGTGGAGTCGACGATTCCGACCGTGCCGAGCGATGCGGCCTCGTGACCCATCGCCCCCCAGATCTGGCGCAGAAAGGCGACGACCGAGGTCTTGCCGCTCGTGCCCGTCACGGCCGCGATCGTTCGCGGCTGGCGCGGATAGAAACGCGCCGCCGCCAGCGCGACCGCCGCGCGCACGTCCGGAACGATGACGAGCGGCAGCGGACTTTCCGCCGCGCGCGGCGCGATCGCAACGACGGCGCCGCGCGCGCGCGCCTCGTTCACGTAAGAGAGGCCGTCGCCGGCATGGCCGGGAATCGCGAAGAAGGCGAAGCCCTCGCCGATCGCGCGGCTGTCGGCGGACAAGCCGGCGATTTCGAGTCCCGCGAGCGCGGGATCGAGATCGTTTCTGGCGAGGAGCTCGGAGAGGCGCATCAGTGGCCGTGACCTCCGGCGGCGGGAACGTTTGCCATGCCAAAACCAAGCTTGGCGAGGAGCGGGAAGGGCTGGTGCGGCGGCTCGAAGCGCGGCGCGAGTCCGAGCACCGGCCCGGCGCGCTCGATGATCTCGCCCGTCACATAGCCGGCGTTGAAGGCCGCCGTCGCATGGCCGCCATCCTCGGGCAGGCCCTGCGGCTCGTCCATGATGGTGAGGAAGAGATATTTCGGCTTGTCCGACGGCGCGACGGCCATGAAGGTCGTGAACAGGCGGGTCTTCGAATAATGGCCGCCAATGACCTTTTCGGCCGTGCCGGTTTTGCCGCCGACATAATAGCCGTCGATATTGACCTTTCGCGCCGTGCCGATCTCAGCGTTGAGGCGCATGAGATAGCGCATGGCCTCGCTGGTCTCCGGCTTGATCACCTGCACGGCGTCCTTCATCGCCTCCTCATGCGTGCGCTTGATGAAGGTGGGCGTCATGAGATAGCCGCCATTCATCAGCGCGCCGACCGCCATCATCGCCTGCAAGGGCGCGACGGCGAGGCCATGACCGAAGGCGATGGTCATGGTGTTCAGCTCGCTCCAATTCTTCGGAAAGAGCGGCTCGGCGCTTTCGGGCAATTCGGTGCGCATGCGCGTGAGCTGGCCCATCTTGCGCAGAAAGGCCTTGTGCCTCTCGACGCCCTGCCCCATCGCCATGCGCGCGGTGCCGATATTGGACGAATAGGTGAAGACCTCCGGCACGGTCAGCGCGCGGTTCTGCGCATGATAATCGTGAATCTTGAAGCGGCCAAAAGAGAGCGCGCCGCGCGCGTCGAGACGCGAATTGAGATTGACCTTGCCCGAGTCGAGCGCCATCGCGATCGTCAGCGCCTTGAAGGTCGAGCCCATCTCATAGACGCCGACATTCATCCGATTGATATGGATCGGGTCCAGCGCCTCGGTCGGCTTGTTGGGATCGTAGTCGGGAAGCGAGGCGAGCGCGATCACCTCGCCCGTATTGACGTCCATGATCGCCGCGGCGCCCGCCTTGGCCTTGAAGCGCGCGACGCCCTTCTCCAATTCGTCGCGCAGCGCATGCGTCGCGCGAATGTCGAGCGAGAGGGTGATCGGCTGGAGATCGTCCGGCGTCGCGCCGAAGCCGAGATTGTGGAGATCGGCGAGCCCCTGCCCGTCAATATATTTCTCGATGCCGGCGATGCCCTGATTGTCGATATTCGCGAAGCCGAGCACATGGGCGCCAATCGGCCCGTTGGGATAGACGCGCTTGTTCTCGGCGATGAGGCCGACGCCCGGCAGGCCGAGGTGAAACACCTCGTCGCGCTGATGCGGCGTGACTTCGCGCTTCACCCAGACGAAGCCTTTCTTCGAGCCGAGGCGCTCGCGCAGCCCCTTCGAATCCACGTCGGGCAGAACGGCGGTGAGCAGTTCCGTCGCCTCGTCCTTGTCGATCAGGCGGCGCGGCTCGGCGAAGACCGACATGACCTTCACGTCGCTCGCCAGCACCTCGCCATTGCGGTCGAGAATGTCGGGACGCGAGGCGGAGACGGCTTCGGCGGCGGCGCGGCGGATCGTGGCCGGCTCGGGCTTGAAGCCGAGATAGACGAGCTTGGCGCAAATGACGCCGTAAAGCGCCAGAAAGCCGAGCGCGGCGAGCCGCATGCGCGGCGCGCTCGAGTCGAGGCTCGTCGTGAAGGCGGCGCGGATCATGCCCGCATAATTCGACGGCTTCTTTCCCGGACGGGCCGGCGGCGTTTCGAGCATGTCCGGCATGTGCTGACGCTCTGTCATGGCTTCTTCTGCTCGCGGCTCTGGCTCTGCTGGCTGGCGCCCGGCGCCTTGGTCGTCGTCGCGACCTTCGGCGTCGCGGCCCTGGCCCTGGAGGTCTCGGATTTCGGCGTGGTCGGCGTCGCGGACGCGGCGGGGGGCGTCGCGGGCAGGCCCAGGCCGATCTCGCTGAGCTTGGCGCCGATCGAGTCGCCGCGCGTCTTCTGCGGCAGCGCCGCAGCGGGCACGAGTTGCGTCAACTGAAGCGGCTTCAAATCAGGCAGATATTTGTCGGCGAGCGGCTGCAAGCGCTCGGGGCGCGTCATATAGGCCCATTCCGCCCGCAAGACGGCGATGGCGTCGCGCTCCTGCTTGATCTCGATCTTGGTCTTGGCGATCTGCTCGGCGCGATAGGCCGTCTGATATTTGATCGAATAGGCGTAGACCGCCGAGCCGATGAGCGCGAGGATCGCAACGATGTTGAGAAGCCGGAGCATCAGACTTTTCCCTTGTCGCGAACGGGGAGGCGCGCGAGCCGCGTGAGCTTGTCGCCAAGCGGCAATGGCGGCGCCGACGTGCGCGTCGCGCAGCGCAGCTTGGCCGAGCGGGCGCGCGGATTTTTCTCCACTTCCTCGCGCGTCGGCGCGACGGGCTGGCGGCCTTCGCAGATGAAGCTCGCGGGCGGCGGGACGGCCTCGCCCGGCAGGCGCCGCGAGCCGGTCTCGCCGCGTCCCGAACGCTCGGCGAGGAACTGCTTGACGATGCGGTCTTCGAGCGAATGAAAAGTCACGACGGCAAGGCGCCCGCCCTCGGCGAGCGCGCGCTCGGCCGCGGAAAGACCGTCGAGCAATTCGCCGAGTTCATCGTTCACGGCGATGCGCAGCGCCTGAAAGCTCTTCGTCGCCGGGTGAATGTCGCCTGGACGCGCCGGCGCGACGCGCGCGATCATCTCGGCGAGCGGCCTGGTCGACGCAAAGGGCGCGAGCTTGCGGTCATGGACGATGGCGCGGGCGATGCGGCGCGCGGCGCGCTCCTCGCCGTAGAAATAGAGGATGTCCGCGAGCGTCTCCTCATCCGCCTCATTGACGATGTCGGCGGCGGAAAGCCCCCTGCCCTCCATGCGCATATCGAGCGGCCCGTCGCCGCGAAAGGAGAAGCCGCGTTCGATTTCGTCGAACTGCATTGAGGAGACGCCGATGTCGAGGACGACGCCATCGAGCGGGAGGAAGCCTTGCGCCGCCGCGACCTCCTCGAGCTGCGAGAAGCGGGCTTCGACCAGCGTGAGACGTCCTCGCGCCTTTGAAACGAGATCGGCGCCCGCCGCGATCGCCGTGGGGTCCCGGTCGAGCGCGAGAATCTTCGTGTCCGCGGCGGCGAGAATGGCGCGCGTATAGCCGCCGGCGCCGAACGTGCCGTCGAGATAGCGCCCGCCATCGCGCGGACGCAGCGCCTCGACCGCCTCGCGCAGCAGCACGGGCGTATGCCGCGCCGACCGGCCTTCGGCCGGCGGCCGATCCGCGCCGCGCTCTTTCCCCATGACGCTCGCCCTCGCATTCGCCCGCGCTGGCGCCGGAACGCAACGGCCAAGCGCCGCCGGGCCTGAGAAAGGCCGGCTCGCGGTCACGGAGCGTCGCGGCGAAATCAGTTGGCGGGTCATTTGTTTTTCAAGGCGTCGGCGAAGCGGCGGCGCGCCGCAGCGCCTCCTCCGGCGCCAATCAGCATTAAGCTTTGTTAGTATTAAGGGAGGGTTACTGGCGCCTTGGGACGTTCGCGTCAAATGCGGGCGGCCGCCCATCCCTCCGCTTCACGGGGAGCGCGACGGGCGGGGTAAAGCCCCGCCATTGTCGCCGCCGCGCGAGCCCCACCCGGCGGCCTTTGGCCGCCGACCTCCCCGTAAAGGGGAGGTATTTCAGAGGCTCATCACGCAGGATGGGCGCCAGCCGGCCTGTAAGCCGGGTTCTGTATGGCGTTGGCCGGTTTCCCGACCCACGCGTGACGGCCATTCCTCTGGGACGGTCGTCGCCGACCGCCTCGAGCAACC
>Ga0123398_1009959_pt1 | contig 27679 bp, 22 predicted proteins | sample T5LHNO3metaT_FD_89926 | JGI IMG/M metagenome (GOLD analysis project Ga0123398, IMG submission 89926) | Methane-oxidizing artificial microbial communities from Washington, USA to study methane cycling - T5-LHNO3 metaT (Metagenome... | ecosystem: Engineered > Modeled > Simulated communities...
ACCAACACCAACACCAACACCAACACCAACACCAACACCAACACCAACACCAACACCAACACCAACACCAACACCAACACCAACACCAACACCAACACCAACGCCAACGCCAACGCCAACGCCAACGCCAACGCCAACGCCATTAACATTGTTGGATCCAATCATTGGTGCCGGTGGGTTGTTGCCGCTAACATCGCCTACAGGAGGCTCACAAACGGTATTAGATCCACTTGTTGGTCCTGGTGGTTTGTTGCCATTGACTTCAGGTAATACTACTGGCACGACAGGCGCACTATTAGATCCAGTCATTGGCCCTGATGGCTTGTTGCCACTGACTACTCCAGCTGGGGGTTCACAAACGTTATTAGATCCAGTCATTGGTCCTGACGGCTTGTTACCACTGACTAGCGGAAACACTGGAACTAGCTCACCATTAGATGGTTTGCTTGCTCCGGCGACAGGTTTATTGGCACCAGTTACTGGCTTGCTAACTCCAGTGACAGGCGCACTAGCTCCAGTTACTGGTGGATTATTAGATCCAATCGTCGGTCAGGGTGGTTTATTACCATTAACCACGCCAGCTGGTGGGCCATCAGCCTTATTAGATCCAGTTATTGGACCTACAGGCTTACTGCCACTTACTAGTGGAAGCGCAGGTACCAATTCTCCAGTTACGGATTTGTTAGCGCCAGTAACAGGCTTGCTCACTCCAGTGACGGGCGCACTAACTCCGGTTACTGGTGGATTGCTTGACCCAATCGTCGGTCAAGGTGGTTTACTGCCATTAACTACGCCAGCTGGCGGAACTTCGGCACTGTTAGACCCTGTTATTGGCCCTACAGGCTTACTACCACTTACTAGTGGCAGTGCTGCTGGTGCCAGCTCACCGGTCACGGACTTGTTAGCGCCAGTAACAGGATTACTAGGTGGTAATGGTGCGGGTAACGTCCTTGCCCCAATAACTGGATTATTGGGCGGTGCTGGCACAGGCGACTTGCTTGCTCCAGTGACTGGCTTGTTAGGCGGCAATGGCGCAGGAGATTTACTAGCTCCAGTGACTGGATTATTAGGTGGTAGCGGTGCCGGTGACTTACTAGCACCCGTAACAGGCTTGCTAACTCCAGTGACAGGCGCACTAGCTCCGGTTACTGGTGGATTATTGGACCCAATCGTCGGTCAGGGTGGTTTATTACCATTAACCACACCAGTTGGGGGAACTTCAGCACTGTTAGATCCGGTTATTGGGCCTACAGGTTTACTACCACTCACAAGTGGAAGCGCGGGCACCAGTTCACCAGTTACTAACTTATTAGCACCAGTAACAGATTTACTAGGTGGTGCTGGCACAGGCGACTTGCTTGCTCCAGTGACTGGTTTGTTAGGCGGCAATGGCGCGGGGGATTTGCTAGCTCCGGTGACGGGATTGTTGGGTGGCAATGGTACGGGTGATTTACTTGCGCCAGTCACTGGCTTATTGGGCGGCAATGGCGCGGGAGATTTACTAGCTCCGGTGACGGGATTGTTGGGTGGCAATGGTACGGGTGACTTACTTGCCCCTGTAACCGGTTTATTAGGCGGTAGTGGTGCTGGCGACTTGCTTGCACCAGTGACTGGTCTATTAGCTGGTAGTGGGGCAGGGAATGTACTGGCACCAGTAACAGGTTTATTAACTCCAGTGACAGGCGCGCTAGCTCCGGTTACTGGTGGATTGTTAGACCCAATCGTCGGTCAAGGTGGTTTGTTGCCATTAACTACACCAGCTGGTGGATCTTCAGCACTGTTAGATCCAGTTATTGGACCTACAGGCTTACTGCCACTTACTAGTGGCAGTGCTGGTACTAGCTCACCAGCTACAAACTTATTAGCACCAGTCACTGGCTTATTAGGCGGCAATGGTGCGGGTAATGTCCTTGCTCCAGTCACTGGATTATTAGCGCCGGTGACAGGTTTATTGGGTGGATTGTAATTAATCTTAACCACTAATCGAACCTTAGCGCTGCTTAACAGCGTTAAGGTTTTTTTATATTAAGTCTAAGAGTTAATCGCATGATAAAACGCCTCACATCTTTTTTTCAATTTGTTATCTTAGTATCTAGCTTTGTATTTGCTCAGCAGGTATATGCAAACGCTAACCCCGAAGATACTTTACCTAAAGTTGAAAGGGCAAAGCCAACTGCAAGTAGTCCTGTTGATATCAAACGCCCAACGGAGTCGGTTGACCCTAAATTACAACAGCTATTGGCAACCAAGTTGACTGTTGAAAACTTTGATATTCAAGGAGTTAAATCAATTCCATTTGAAGAAGTGAACGCCGTTTTTAAGCCTTATTTAAATCAATCACTCACTTTAAAGGAAGTGATTGATTTAGCGAGTAATGTCACAAAGATTTATGCAAATAAAGGTTATCCACTATCGTTTGCCTATATTCCAGCTCAAGATTTTAGTCATCACAAAGTGACTGTTTTAGTGATCGAGGGCTACGTTGGCACTGTCAGTCTCAAGGGAGATTTTGGGCCGACAGAAAGTAAAATTCGCTCTATTGTTGAGCCTATGCTGCAGGAAAAACCGTTAACCCAAAAGACGATGGAGCGCAGCAATAGTTTGCTGTCATTGGTACCTGGTTTGGCTATTCAGGCGTCGTTACAGTTACCAGAAAGACGCGATGGCGCATCGGAATTAAAGATTGTAGCCAGCAGAAAATTAATATCAGCAGGCCTTAATCTTGAATCTTTAAAACCTGTAGCGCGTGCGGTTATAACAGTACAGGGTGGCGGCCAAACTGCAGCCGCAGAGCAGTTTTCATTTTCCACATTAGCATCGCAACAAGATGAGGAATATTACGCTGCTTCCTATTCGCAAATGATTGGCAGCAAAGGTTTAGTGTTAAGGCTTAATAGCTCCATGTATCAGGGGAATTCTGATGGCCAATTGCCGTCTGGTCTAACTCGGGATATCTTTTCCTTAAGGTTAAGCTCATCGTTAAGCTATCCTATATTGATTAATCGGAATGAAAGTTTAATTGGCACCGTTGCTTTATCGACAACAAATTACGAAGATAAAATACAGAGTCAGGATACATTTCGCAGCATTACCCAAAAAACAAATTCAAGAGCACTGTCAGTAGGCGCTGCGTACTCTACGTTAAGCGCATCGCAGAGTCGGCGCTTGCAGCTTACTTTAACCAAAGGCCTTGATATTTTAGGGGCGTCAAAAAGTGCTAAAACCAATTTTGCTTTTAATCAGAAACTGGTTAATCCTGACAATATCGATTTCACAAAGTTAAATCTTTCTCTCTCACAAAATAATGCTTTTTCATACGGATTAGGTACGGCTATATCGCTTAATGCACAGTATAGCGATAATCAATTGCCATTGTCTGAACGTATCCAGTTTGGTGGGTATCAATATGGCCGCGCATTTGCACCTGGCTTTTTATCTGGAGATTCCGGCTGGGGTTTAGCGCTTGAGCTGAATAAACAGTTGCCAGTGTTTTATGATTTTTCATATTTCAAGTTGGTGGCGATTCAGCCTTATGCCTTATTCGAATCAGCCCGAACGATTCAAAATTTCGAGGCAATTGATCGCACGAATATTGAACGCATGACATCGATAGCACTGGGTTTGCGCCTTAAAGCAGACGTAGGTGGCACGGTGGATCTTTCACTAGCAAAAGCACTCAGTAGTAAAAGCCTGAATAATGCGCCTAATGATGTGACGTTTAGCATGAACTATGGATTACTATTGAATTGATCGTGTGTATTTGAATATCCATGAAAGATGATTGTTAATGAATCTACCGCAAAAAAATAGTAGTCAGGCAGGCATTCAACCAGTTTTTGATGACAGCTGGCGCGTATGGATTGCGCAGAACTTAATGTTAGGTGCGACAGTAGAAAGTCTGCAAGAGATACTTGTTGCTAACGGGTTTAGTAAAATGGTCGCAATAAGAGAAATTGGGTTAGCGCAAGCCAGCCCATATTTACATGCAGCCAGCCAGCTTAGTAACAGGCTGGCAAAGCGCGAATGGGCGCTGCAGATTCACCGCAAGCTAGATAAGTTATTGCCCAACTGGGGGCAAATACAACGTATTCACAAACTTAGTCGCACGGATTTCTTTTATCATTTCTATTCTACTAATCGGCCTGTGATTATTACAGGCATGATGGATGATTGGCCTGCACTAAAAAAATGGACGCCCGATTATTTCAAAACGCATTTTGGCGAGCGCATTGTAGAGGTGCAGGCTAAGCGTAACGAGAATCAACGCTATGAAATTGAAAGCCAGCAACATAAGCAGAAAATCGCGCTGGCTGATTTTGTTGATACGATTGTGAATGGCGGTGAAACGAATGATTTGTATCTTACCGCTAACAATAGTGGGCATAACGCAACTGCGTTACGCGAGCTTTGGGATGATGTCGTGCAGATTCCAGAGTATCTTGATGGCAATAGTGCACAGCGTGGTTTTTTATGGTTTGGCCCTAAAGGGACAATTACACCGTTACATCACGATTTGACTAATAACTTTATGGCGCAGGTCTATGGTAAAAAACTGGTCAGATTGATTCAGTCTAACGAGCTGCCTTATGTATATAACCACCTGCATTGCTATAGCGAGGTCGATCTTGATAACATTGATTACGATAGATTTCCGCTGATGCGCCATGTCAATATCATCGATTGTGAGTTAAATGCCGGAGAGATATTGTTTTTACCCGTCGGTTGCTGGCATTACGTTCGCGGGCTTGATATCAGCATGACCATGTCGTTTACAAACTTTTTGTTTGATAATGATTTTTCATCGATGTATAAAACCTATCATGCAGTTTGATAGGTTTATTTACGCTGATACACCATTCAACCGATAACTAGTGCATGAGACTTTAGACAATCCAGAAGCGATTTAGCTTGCTGGCCGATTGATGCCAGACTTTAAAGTTAACGTCATAAAATCCTGCCGATTTTCACAAGCATAATGTTCAGCCATTTGTAGAGTATGCCGTCCTTACGCTGCTGAATTTCAACCGATATTAACATCATCACTCAGTGGGAAAATTCGCCTTCGTGCAAATATTCCTTTTAAAATGATAAAAATGATAGTATGGATATATAATAATATCTGTAATTGAAGATTAGGTGCTCTAGTGGCTTAGGATGTCATTAGATCAATATGTGTAAGGAAAGGGTGGTCACATGAGTGAAGCAGATATGGAAAAAATGATAATCCCTGTGAAGTTAAGTGATTTGGATACGTTGGCCTACTACATCGTAGAGATTGATGAGTCAAAGGGTAATCGTAAGGCTACACAGGCATTTATCGATCACGCGCATAAAAAGATTATTAGCATGCTGGGTGAGCATACTCACCTGATATACCAGCCCGACGATTAATTGAAATGTTTAAATATGGCTCGATTGGTCATATTGATGGCAACTGGCCTAATTTTGGTTAGACCCTGTTGCACACTTTAATCAACCAAATATACGGCTTTTTAGCTGCGGCTACATCGCCCTTATTTCATTTATATCACCAGTGAACCAGAGTTGGTCAGAATCACATCATCTACGGTGACATCCATATTGGCGATACTGATGCCGAGTATTTTAAGTAATGGGTCTAAAAGCAGTTTGCTAATTGAAGTAAGTAAAGGTGCAACAACAGTACTAACAACTTCATTAACTAATGCAGTCAAAACGCCAAGCAGATCAAGAGCGCCACCAAGTAGCTCAACTTTTAAGGCGCCTGGTTGTGAAAATAACTGCTCAAATGTGTTGCTTAGAGAGCCATTGACAGTCAATGTTTGTGGGAGGTGATCTTTTACGGGCCTTTCTATTTGCATGATCGAAGTCCTTGCCGTAGATGAAGGCTGAGGTATATTTAAACCGATATCGGCCAATGGTACTAAACCAGCGAGCAATGAGATTCTGGCAGGCCCAGATCCTGCTGTATTGGTCAGTGAAGTAGTAAGCAAGCTGGTATTGGTTTCAAAAGCAATATCAGTGGTAGTGTTGCTTCCCTTAATGCTACGTAATGCTGCGCTTCCATTAGCCGCTTGAACATTTAGAGCCAAGTCGACTTTAGCAAGACCAAGCACGTTTACAAGTACAGCAACGCCAACCCTTACTTGAGCCGTTTTGGCGAATGTGCAAGCCTCAGCATTTTCAACTGCGGGCGGTGGGCCAATGGCCATTTGTGCGGGCTCAATCACATTTACAATGGCATTAACACTGACCAAACCTGGCAAGTTGACTGCCAATGGGATAGTCACGGCATTCTGACCGTTAGACACACTAGCAATCATATTGACCAAGTTCAGCACGTTTAGCTTGGCATTCAACGCCTCAGCCTGTGAGTTTTGATTGACATTGAGAAGCTGACCCAAACTGATTTGCGTATTGTGAGCTGCTCCTACAACTAATTTCGATAAAGCCACATTAACCAAGTCGGGCACAGCGTTCTCAGGTAACTTAACTGCCTCAGAGACTAATGTCAGCAATTGACCCGCACTAAATTGCGTATCCAGTAACTCATCTACAGACAGCACAGATCCTTCCACTTTAATCAAATCGGCTAGGGTAATATTCGTGTTAGCCAATCCTTGGTAAGAAACCAAGTCCAACTTGATAGTTGAGCCTAGCAATCCGCTCAATAAGCCGTCAAGTAGGAGAGAGTCTTCTGTATTAAGCGTTAAAGCCGTGGTGCCAATATTAAAGGCTGCAATGGAAGCATTAGGTAAAGACACTGCTTCTGCGAAAAGTGTCACGTCGTTACCAAAAACACCTTTTGCAATTAAACTGGCGGGTACTTTTTTAGTCACTTTTACATGCACAGCCCGTGCTGAACCGTCTGCAGTAAAGTGACGTCGTCCTGCAACGGTACTGACGCTACCCATTTCTACAATATTCGGTGCGTTAGCGAGATTTTCAGTATAACCATTTGCCAACGCGGCCTGGTTGGCTCTGGTAAACACATCGCCTAAGCTGGGGCTACAGCCGCCGAGCCCTCTAGCTGCTTCAATGGCACTCATATCGGCAACGGTTTGTAGTTGTCGCTTAACCATCCATAACCGCGTACTATCAATTACCAGTGCGGTAAATATAACCAATAATAATAAGGTGAGGGCACCTAGAATACCAATTGCACCGCGCTGAAAATGCCTATTTGATTTTGCGCGCATCTTGTTCTGTCATCTGAGGAATCGGGCGACTGAAGCTTTCCTTATAGCGCTCATATACATTTTGCATGACTGGCCCAGAAAGTGTTTGCGCATGTGGAGATGCCTGATTACCAGAGCGTTGTAACTCAAGCCATGTTTGGGTTGCAGGCTCTGAGTTTGCGTCTAATAGTTTTGTATTATTTGATGATGAATCCGCGGCAACCTGATTACCACTCTCAAGCTCTTCGGCCTGTATGGCTTGCTGGAAAGCCATTGCCAGCAAAATAGACATTGCTATTGCAAGTTTCTTATTCATAAATTTTGCTCCCTAATTCCATTGAAAGTATTCCCGTGCATACGTCAGATGTGCCTAAACAGACTGCTGTATTGGTTTTTTTCTCATCTTCAAATGTAACAGCATGCGTTTCTACATCGCTTGTTTGCGCGGCTTTATTATTTGCATCGGCATCTTGCAACTTGGCTGGTTGTTCTGTATTGGGTGATGTGTCTTGTTTGATTTGTAGATCTTGCTTGACCTTATTAACTTCTACTTCAGAAAGGTTGTAACGTTTTGCAAATTGATTTGCTTGGTCAATTTGATTGCTCTTATACAGAAGTGCCAAAAGATTATATTTAGCAAGCTGATTTCTACCATCTAACTCAATAGCAGTTAAATATTCATTGAGTGATGATTTAAAGTCACCTATCGACATTAAGGAAAATCCATAGTCACTTCTTATTGTGCTGTTTATAGGCGCTAATTTGGCGGCTGCTTTTAAATAGTTAACAGAGTCTTGGTGTTGACCACGTTGATTGGAGATTAAGCCTAATCCTTGATAGGCAAAGGCGCTGACACAACTTGTTGTTAATTTATTATAAATAGTCGCTGCTTCGGCTTGTCTGTTCATTTGGCGCAAGCTATTCGCTTTTAGTAACTCAAGCTGGGGTAAATCAATATTAAAAGAGTCGATAAAAGCGAGTGCAGCAAAGGGCTTTTTTTCGTTTAATAACTGACTAACCATGTTCAAATTAGTATTGTCTTCAGCTGCGAGTTCTGCGCATTTTGAAAGCTGTGTATTCGCTGCAGCAATTGAAATGTTCGATATTGCCGTCAGCAGGGCGAATGCAAGCAATCTGCTGGTTAGCAAGCGCATGAATAAAACCGTAGTAGTTGTTACCGCTAAAATATTGTTCACCCGGACTGTTTGCATTTATAACTGTCCTTTTAGTGCATCAGAGATACCGATAAAACCTGGCCCGGCAATAAAAATGAGCAATGCTGGGAACATGAAAACAATCATCACAATACTCATTTTGGCCGATAGCTTACTTACATATTCACGCAGGCTGGAAAACTGACGCGTTTCAATCAGAGCAATGTATTGACCTAGCGATGCTTGTACATTTCCGCCGTAGCGTGTCACCTGCGCAAGTATGGCAACAGTATCGGTCACTTCTTGAATATTGAGTGCTTTAGCCATATTCATTAACGCATCAGATTGATCTTGACCGGCATTTAAATTTAACAACACGCGTTGCAATTGCCTTGAAAAATGTGGAAATAAGTTGCCCGTTTGCTCAACCAATATAATTAATGCGTGTTCAAGCGATAAGCCAGAATTAAACAGCATGCGTAACATATGTAAAAATGGCACAAGCTCTTTTACAATCGCTTTTTCAACAAACGCTGCGCGCCTGCGCAAAATCATATTGGCCAAAACAAATAGTGATGCAAAAGAAAATACGCCCATTAACAACGCGTTCTGATTGTCATTTCCCAAAGTGACCAGCAGGAAATATATCGTTATTGAAGCTACGATGGGTAGAATCCTGCCAAATCCCCAAAACAGCATGCGTGCATGGGGTGTGTCCCAACCTGCTTTAACTAGTAGTTGGCTTATTTCACCACCATTTTCAAAGCCAGGTTTTAACCGCTTACGAAGCCATGATTCTGATTGGTTCGATGTCTGTTGCTGACTTTGAAGAGCCTCTTCAAATCGATCGGATAGTTTGTTATTTTTACGCATGCTCATGATATCAATGAGTAAAAACACCGCACTGGCTAGCATTAACACAATAAATATAAGCGTCAGAGAATTCATAATTTGGCGACTTTCATATACTTTTTAACATGCGCCAGAACAGAAAAACACCCGTTACTTGCATACCAGCCGTTATCCATAATAGGGTAACGCCACTTGAGCTAGCCGTCATCATGCTTAAATACCCAGGGTTCATTAACATCATGAATAGCAGGATTGAAATAGGCGTTAAGGTTAGAATTATTGCTGATACCTTTGTTTCGCCCGTCATGGCAGCCAGTTCACGCCTTGCCTGATCCTGATTGTTAATCATTTGCATCACGCTGGTCAGCATCTCTTTGGGTGAGCTGCCATAGTTATTACTCATTTTGATACTGAGCGCAATTATTTGAAGCTCATTAATCCGATGCAATGTCGCTTCCTTAACCAATGTCTCGGTAAATCCTGCTCCTAAATCTGTCGCTCTTACTACTCTGTCTAGCAATAGCCTCAGTGGAGTGGGTGTTTCTTGAGCGACTAGCCTGATTGCTGATTCAAGGCTTCGGCCTGTACCCAAGCTGCGGATAAGCTGATCAATAAAGAGCGGTATTTGTGCAATCATTAGTTTTTTATGCTTATTTTGGCGATAAATAAAATAAATGAGCGAAATTACAGCAAATGCAAGCACGATCAATGCAGTGACTTTAAGGCTAAAGAAAATATAAGCGATGATGAAAACTAAGGTAATTAGTAGTAAAAATCTGCCAATCCATTCGCGCTGAAAATTAAATCCAAAATAATTGGATAAGACATTCGCGATCCAGGCACTAAGCTCTGAGAGTTTTGAGTGTTTATCGGATGGTTTGATTTCTACGGGCAAGGCTGCATCAAAGCGACTTTTTACTTTTTTATCTGCAATAGATTGCTTATTTGCTAATAAATAAACAAAAATCACGCAAAGTAATAATGGAAGCATCAGTAGCCACATAGTTAATCTGTCAATTACTCTTAAAAAGTGATTTAAGTTTTGGATTCATCGCCGATACTCGGTGGGTTACAAATCGCTGTTGCTCAACTGAGTAACTATATAGCTCATTGATAACGAATTCATGATCCCGGATACAAACCACTTCAATGATGGATGTGATTTTTCTTTCTCCACTGGTTAATCGACTGATTTGGATGATGACTTCAACCGAGGCTGCAATCATTTTCCTGAGCGTTAACTCTGCGCCTTGAAAACCCGCAAGACCCGCTAACATTTCCATACGTAATAATGCATCGTGCGGATTGTTCGCATGAATAGTACTCATGGAACCTTCATGCCCAGTATTCATGGCTTGCAATACATCAATCACTTCATTACTACGAATTTCGCCAAGAATAATGCGGTCTGGACGCATACGTAATGCATTTCTAACCAAGTCACGGGCTGACACCTCACCAGCGCCTTCAAGATTGTTCGGTCGCGTCTCAAGTCTTATCACATGGTCATGGTTTAGCTGTAATTCAGCTGCATCTTCAATGGTAACAATACGTTGATTGACTGGAATGGAGCGACTTAACAGGTTTAACAAAGTCGTTTTACCTGCCCCTGTACCGCCACTCACTAAAATATTGACTTTACTCTCAATCGCACTGAGTAAAAAATCCATCATTTCTCGGTTAAGGGTTTGAAAGGCGATAAGGTCATGCTCTGTGAAAGGTTCTTTACGAAATTTTCTGATCGAAAGGCACGAGCCATTTAAAGCAAGGGGAGGGATAATGATATTAACGCGACTGCCATCGGGTAAGCGGGCATCGACGAGAGGGCTGGACTCATCAACTCTACGTCCAAGTGGTGCCAGGATACGACGAATCACCCGCAAAACATGATCTTCATCAATAAATCTTAGATTGGTTAACTCTAACTTACCATTTTTCTCAACGAATATGCGGTCTGCACCATTTACCAAAATATCATTAATGTATTCGCTCTTGATGAGTTGCTCTAGTGGTCCCCAGCCTGATATTTCGTCAATCATTTCAGAAGTGAGTTTGTTTAAATCATTTAGATTGACCACATACTCAATATCCGCGACATATTTCATCACTTTAGCATTGACGTAAGTGCTGATTTGTTGATTGCTCGCTGATGCAATATCAAACTTATCTAACTCGATTTCAGCAATCAGATAGTTATGCAGCAGGTATTTGATGTCCTGATACTCTATTGAGCTTTTTAGCTCTATTTTATTTGCAGTTAGTCGCATGGTTCAGCTTTCAGCTAGTTTCTTGCAATTAACATATTTTGTAGTTTGGTGATAAAGCCTTTGACGCTTTTTTCTACCTTCACTTCGCCAATGCCGAATAGTTGATGGGCTATTTGTTTAATGGCTCTCACATAGGTGCTTTTAGGCGAAAATTCAAACATTGATTCACCGGTATTGATGGCGAGTAAACGTAAATGGCCCAATGATGGTAGTTTGTATAGCAGTGGTATCTCTAGTGATTTTGCAATGCTTTCTGCGTTTGGAATGGCATTTTTCTTGTAACGATCGACAATGAGTTGAGGATTGGGAATTGCAATCTTTTGCTCACGAATTGATTGCAGAAGATCATAGTTGCGTTTGCAACTAGGCACTGTTTGTTCAACCAAAAATAATGTCGAATTAACGGTTGAAAATACCACTTTCAATAACTCCGTATTGCAAAGTCCGCCATGATTAATGAGTATGTATTTAAAATGACTTTTAAGCGCATGCAATACTAAATAGATTTCGGTTGGCGTAAGCTCAGCTTCTTCACTATTTTCTGGCATTGGCAGCAGAGTCAATCCTGATGAGTGTTTTGCAAAACCAGTTTGAATTAAGGTTGAGTCTAATCTGCTACTGTTTTTGATTACATCAAGAAAGTTAAACTTAACTGGAACGCCCATCATTAGCATGATATCTGCGTGTGGAACACCAAGGTCGATTAACAATGTTGGAGCGGATTCCTGCATCTCAAGTGCAAGATGCATCGCTAATAATGCAGTGCCATCCTCTGCGCGCGCATTTAATAGTGCCGTTACGTGTCCCAGCGCAGGCTTTTCTGTTTGCTCAAGCACTGGTGTGTGCTTGTTATGTCTGGCAATAATTGCCGAAGTCTCATAAGCCGGCGTGCCTATCTTAATTAGATCACGCGCACCTGCCCGCATAATTGGCAGTAACAAAGTATGGTTAATAGTATCAACCAAGCCAATCACTGTTAGTTGTGGTCGGCTATTTAATAGTGACTCTATCATGGCCAAATCGGCGTTTAATCCTTGTGAAGTCTCATCATTTGAAACTATTCCACCTGATGCTTCTTGCGTCTCAAGGAGAGTGAATATTGCACTGATACCTGATGATGCTTCAGCATCAGGCACTAATTCAGTGCTAGAAACTTGCGATAGTAGATGTATTAATACCGCACTTACTTCAACTGAATCAAGTAGGCTATTGATGCGCTCTTTATCATCAGGCTCAACAAATATCAAATTGGCTAAACTATCATTTAGGCCATTTAGCCAGCGATAGCAATTGCTTTTGTTTGTGATAACAATGTAGTTATTTAGCTTGATCATTATTGCGACATCCCTGTAGATGGCTTTTGCTTGCCATCATTATTGAATAAAAATTCACTAAAAGAGGGTTTGTAATCAGCGTATCCCTGACCCGGCAATGGCGGTAGTTTTGCATCGCGCGCGATAGGTCTTACCAAGTGAGGCGTAACGATCATCAATAGCTCTTTATCTTCTCTATCGAATCGTTTCGATTGGAAAAATGCGCCGATGATTGGTAGCTTACCTAAACCCGGAAATTGATCCACATTATTCAGGGCGTTACTGCTTACCATGCCGCTGATGACAAAGCTTTCACCGTCAGCCATCGAAACCGAGGTGTCGGTTCGCCTTACTCTAAGCCCCGGAACCGCAACGCCGCCTGTTTGCACTGCATTAGCAAAGTCAAGCTCACTGACTTCCGGGGATATTTTCATGAATATGCGGTTATTATCAAGCACTGTTGGTGTCAGCATTAAGCGCACACCAAATTCTTTATATTGGATACTGACCGAGCTGTCAGCACCGCCGCCTGATCTAATCGGTACAGGGAATTCACCCCCCGCAAGAAAATTGGCTGTTTGGCCAGAAATGGCAGAAAGCGATGGCTCTGCCAGCGTGTAAGCAAAACCATTGGATTCAAGAATGCTTAACGTGCCGAGAAATCCAGATTTACTGTTTCCCATGGCAACATTAAATGCGTTTAGCACAGGTAAAAAGCCTGAAGTACTATTAAATGCAAATGGCTCACCTGAATCTCTTGTAACGCCAGAAAGTGTATTGGGAGAAGATACGGCTAATGCTCGGGTATCACCATTATTTCTTCCAAGAAAGAGGCCAAACCTTAATACGTTCTTGCGGCTCACTTCTACCACTTTTATATCTATCTGTACGTGATTATCAAAATTCGATTCGATTGCATCGATGGGCGTTTTGGGATCCTGCTTAAGCGCTGTCATTGCTTGGCTATGCGCTTCCAAAGAATCCGCTTTACCATCAATGCGTAAAGTATTGCCCGCAGGTTGGATGTCTAGTGTGCTGTTTCCAGAGGCTTTTAACGCCAGTTTTTCCAATGCGTCAGATTGGCTAACCGTTAAATTAATCTTGGTTGCCGGTTCGCCTGTTTGCTTATTTCCCCATATACTAATCTGAGTAGCGCCTATGGCTTTTGCGGTAATCAACAGCGATTTTGGGCTGAGTATGGTGACGTTTGCGACCGCTGGATCCGCGATGGCTACCCGGTCAAGCGATTTTTCTTGCTGATAAACCTCTTGTTTGTCTTTTGTAATCGAAATATTCAACTCGTCAGCCATACTTGTGCCACAAGTTAGGAATGAGCTCAAAATCCCCATACTTAGCAATAATATTGGTTTGAAAGTAGTTTTAATCATTTTGTACCCTTCGCAGCAATATTTTTTACCGTCACCAATTCAGTTTTATCGCCAGAGTGGACAGTAATACGTGATGATTGCGCAGCTTGAGTGCTTTTTTTATGTTTAACGGTAGTGGTGTTGCTCGATGTTGCGTTTTGTACTTTTTCTGTTGGTGCTTTGAGTAGCTCATCATTTTGAATAAAATGGCTATCATATTGATTAGCTTGCGGCACAGGATTAAGTTGGGCTGAATCGTCTGCTAATGCAGATGAAGCTAGCGGTTCTTCTCCTCTTAATGCCAATCGTAGTTGCCCGATACTGGCCGCTAACATTAATCTTGTGGCATCACTTTCTTTTACCGCCAAAACTGCTGAGCGTGTCGCGCTGCTGGGTTTATCCTGTGGTTTGGATTGTGCTGGATTTAAACTGGTAGAGATTGGTGTTTGGGTAGAAGAGTCATCAGTCTTGTTAACTTCCTGAATGGTTTCACCAAAACTAATGACGCGTAAATTACTTAAGACCACTTGCGAGATACTTCTGCGCTTCATGTCGCGGTCATCATTAGCGAACAATAGTACATCCACAAAATCACCGGGCTTAATGTAGCCACCTACACCAGCAACTTCATCAATTTTAACGGCAACTGCGCGTTCGCCGCTTTTGAGTAATTGTGCGGCAGGACCTAATTGCTGCAAGCTGCTACTTAGCACCGCTGTATTGGCAGCGATGTTTTGATTAAGCACTCTGCCAACAACTGGCGTTGTACTGGCAAAACCAGCAGAGTTAAATTGCGGTACTTGCTCAATACGCAGATCTAACTCATTTAATCGCTCGCCTGCCTTCGCATCACGATTCACTACGACTTGCGGAACATTGACTATCTTTGGTGGTGCCGCGACAGCAGCGGCTTCAGATTTACTCATCTGATAGCCAAACCAGCCAACAAACAGGGCGCCAATAAATAGCAGAATGGCAATTGCTCTTAAAAGATTCGTATTCATCAGTACAGTCTCTTCGCCTACGTTAACAATACAAGCATTAACAATTTAAGTGATTGATAATGCTTACCAAAAAAATTTAAATAACCACATTTATCTAAAGCTATAAATTTATAGATGGTCTTAATTACACCAGTCTCATTACCGCCGACCCTTGAAGATCGCCTGTAGTGGAATATATTGCCCCTATCCCAGGGATGGTGAGCAGTGGTATCAGGGGATTCCCAATATAATTGGGGTAAAGCACGCGTACAGTTAAAGTGTTATTAGCATAAGTGACAACAACGTTGCTGTTATTCGTGCCTAATACTTGGTCACGTGCTTTGTTTGGCAGCCATTGAAGTGTGTTGCCTACGGTTTCACTCACTCTAAGTCTAAGGGCATCTTGATATGCAGAATCATTCGCAAATGCTTGATGGTCGACGGATATGGCTGATCTTGCGCCTTCGTTAGCGGCATGATGAAAAGAAGTTTTCAATAAGAAAATGATGGAATAACTGACAATTGCATAAAACAAGGTGAAAAAAATCAGAAACACGAGTGAGAACTCAATTGCTGCCGCACCCAGTTGAAACTTAACTGCAATTTTGTTTTTTTTAAAATCCAGAATCTGCATTAAATTTTCCAATGTTTATTATTAATTATTTTAAGCTTAGAACCTATGTCAAATTGAATAGTCCCGGTAACAGCAATATCAGTATTAACCCAGCTCCTAATGCAGCACCAAATGGAATGTTTTTTTCTTTTGATGTTCTAGCCACTGCAATATTGATGTTAAACGGCAGTATGTGACTCAACCTCTGTGCCTTAACCCACAACAGCCAAAACAGCACTACACTTATTGAGGCCACTGCAAAAGTGGTGAGCATCATATTCACGCCGCATAACAAACCAATGGCAGATAGTAATTTAACGTCCCCAGCTCCCAGCACCTTAAACAGGTAGCCGGGCACTGTCAGAACCATCGCCAGTACAAAGCCTATCAATGCGGAAGAAGCTGGCTGGTGCGTTACCGATAAGCCCGTGACGGCAAGCACCAGCAAAGCTATTAATAACGCACCTAGGCTAAGAAAGTTAGGGATGGTTCTAGTACAAATATCGTAGCAAATGACAATAAGTGACCATGCTGCTAAAACAAATGTGGACGACTCTTGCATTAGAGTTTATGCAGCATTTAGTGCGACCGTAATCTTTCCGAAAATACTCACTAAAGCATCTTTTACCCCTGGCATTAATGCAACAACTACAATCGATACCATTGCAACAATCAGCGCATACTCAATCGCAGTCGCACCCTCTTCATCGACCAATAGATTTTTAATGAAATTTTTAAAGCTAGTCATAATTATTCTCTTTTCTTATTAAGTAGTTTTAAATGATATTGATAAAAATGATACTCGAGTGTTAGCATACGATAAAGCTCAATAAATTTAAAAGGACTTTTACACTAAATTTGATTGAACTCTTACTTTATATTAAATAATTATATTGTGCCATTGGATTATAGGATAAATACGACTTTTAACTTTAACTCAATTTTTGAGAGTATTGAACAAATGATGTATAGCGAAAACTTTGCAGGAATCAACCAGCCATGAGTACAGATATCGCTCCAATCTCTGATAGTTTCGTGACAACCAGAGTCGCTGCAAAAATGCTGAATGTTTCGTTAAGAACAATTCAGTTATGGGTTGAATCGGGCATTTTAAATGCGTGGAAAACAGCCGGTGGTCATAGGAAAGTATCGGTAATATCCATAGAGGCAGTTCTGCTGTCTCGCCAGGAAGCGCTAAAAACTAGCGAGGTTAAAAATCATTCAGATGAAAAATTTAATATTCTGTTGGTAGAAGATGATGAAGGCTTAAGGCAGCTATTCCGTTTCTATTTCACTGATTGGAAATATGATGTGGAGCTGGATCTTGTTAATAATGGTTTTGATGGATTAATCAGCTTGGGTAGTAAAGTCCCGGACTTGCTAGTGACGGATTTGAATATGCCGGGGATAAATGGCTTTGAGCTATTGCGACATCTTGGTAAATCGCCGCAGTTTAGTGAGCTGGATGTGATTGTGATTACCGCTCTGGCACCAGAAGACTTTATTGATAATGCTGTTATTACACCTAATATCAAAGTGTTCTTCAAGCCAATAGATTTTGATGCTTTTGAGGCATACATTTTGCCAATCATAGCTAAAAAAATAGGTGCGTAATGACTCAGTCATACGGGCTTACTGCACATCATCTAGCTTTACTTTTTCCCTTTCATTTTGTTATTGATCGACGTTTTAGAATCGTTCAGCTTGGGCCAAATATTGGTGCTAAATTTGATAGTGATATTTGCTTAAATGCATACATGGATGATTTTTTTTCACTTACAACGCCAGCGTCTTTGCTAAATTGGCGCTATCTACATTCCTTAGAAAATGAGTTTTGTGTTTTAAGACACAAAAAGACGCAAATAGACTTTAGTGCAAAAATACTGCCATCAAGTCCAGACACCTTACTTTTCTTAATTAAACCGCTTATTAATACCGAGGCCTATCTTGATCAGTTTGGCTTTGATGCTGCTGATTTCTCCAATCATGATTTGATTAATGACCTGTTTCAGCACGTCAATAAAACTAACAGCAAAAAAGATATTAATCTAAATGATGCGCTTATTGCGCAAGAGGCTCAGTTGACGGAGATTCGCCAATTACTTGAAACACAAGAGGCTGAATCTCGCAAACTTGCGCATATTATTTCTCGTTCCTCTTATTGGGTCGTTGTTGCCGATACTAAAGGAAATGTCGAGTGGGTTAATACAGCTTTTTTAGAAAATTCGGGGTTAACGCAAGAGGCTGTAATCGGTTGTAATCTGAGCCAGTTGCTCACAGAGTCACCTGATCAATTTCAGGTGATTAGAGAGACATTGCTCAATCAGAGTAGCTATCAAAAAGAAATTTTGCTTAATATCGGCGGTGAAGCCAAATGGATTGATATGGATATCAGGCCGCTTTTTGGCGATGAAGACAGTATCTTGAATTTCATTGCTATTGGGCGAGATATTACCGTACAAAAACAAGCTCAGATTCGTTCGTCACAATTAACGGTCGAGTTAAATAGCATTTTTGATTTAAGCGTCGATGGGTTTGTATCATTTGATGAAGGTGGTAAGGTAAGTCGGGTTAATACAGCATTTTTAACCATGACAGGCCTCAAACAATCTCAGCTTGAGTGCATTGCCATAGATCAGTTCGAGGTGTTAATTGCCGACATCTCTGAGCGGTTCGAAGATTCTGCAACGAAAGATAGTAGTAGTGTTTCGATTATAAAAATCGTGCAGCCAGATAGCAATGCTGGAGCCATTACTACAATTAGAAGAACGATAAAACAAGTTTTTGATAGTGATAGCTTGTCGCCACGCGTAATTAATTACTTTCAAGATATCACACATGAATATGAGTTAAGTCGGATGAAAGGTCAGTTCTTATCTACAGCAGCGCATGAATTAAGAACGCCTATGGCCAGTATATTTGGCTTTTCTAACCTTCTGATTAAGAGAGATTTTAACCCTGCACAAAGTAAAGAAATACTTGAAAATATTTTCAGGCAGGCAACACGCATGACAAAGTTGATTAATGATCTACTTGATTTGGCGCGTATTGAGGCAATAGGAAAGCTATCTTTCATTACTGAAACGATAGATGTTGCGAGCCTAATAGATACAGCTCTGCAAGAATTTAAAATTATTACGGATAAGCGTGTGGTTGAATTCCAGCATCCTGACAAGGCACTGCCCATTACTGGAAACTTCGACAAACTCATACAGGTACTTCTGAATTTACTAACCAATGCGCATAAATACTCTTTTCCAGATAAAGTCATCAAAATCACCATTCTTGAAAGTACGCTTGAAGGTCATGATTATGTTGGGTTTTGTATATTAGATGCGGGTATTGGCATGACGCGTAGTGACCTTAACAAGTTGTTTGAGCCATTTTTCAGGTCTGCAAGTACTAGTGGAATTCCAGGTACAGGTTTGGGCATGCGTATCGTGAAAGAGATTATTGAGCTGCATAATGGGAAAATTGAAGTGGAATCGGAGTTAAACATCGGTACTACGGTCACCTGCTTGCTGCCCAAAGCGTAAGGTGTGCAACTTGCCTTGCTGGGATGCAGTTTAATGCACTTTATTAAAACGCTGTTTTTTATATGAATGACATAAAGTAATAAAGGATTCAACGATGAAACCAACTGAGACGAAACCATCTAGCCAGCGATCTAAAATCGTGATTGTAGAAGACCAGCCAGAAATAAGGCTACTCTTAAGAATGACGCTTGAGATCAACGACTATGAAATTTTTGAAGCTGGCGATGCGCAAATGGGTTTGCATTTAATTGAAAGGGTTGAGCCTGACTTGATTTTATTGGATGTCATGATGCCGGGCGAGATAAATGGATTCATACTATGCGAGATGCTCAAGTCGACAAGCTGGTCTGAAAATATTCCAATTATCTTTTTAACAGGCGCTGATTCTGATGAGGATCGTAAAGCAGGCTTGCAATCTGGCGCTAGTCACTACTTGGTTAAACCTTTTTTACCAGAAAAAGTAGTATCACTTTGTGAAGAGATACTTGGTAAAAAATAGGTGGATCTTGGTTTTTCGGGAGATGAGGCTAATCGTTTTTATTCGCTGACGGGTAATTCTATGAGGTGTCTTTTCTGCGGAAAATCAGGCGCAGAGAGTATCGAATAAAACATGCTAGCAGTGCTAGTCGCCGAGTTGATAGCATTTGCAAAAAAAGCTCAAGACGTGCCCATTTTCATTTTGTGAGCGTTATTGAAAGCATAGCTCTTGCTAGTTTAGTGATGGAAGGCGTTGTGATTGGCGTGGCTGTGTGTATAGCCGTATGCCAACACCTTAATATGTATCATCCTTCATAAATCTGCCTAATCTGCTGCCGAGCAGGTATCCGACTGAAATCCATATAGTTGCGATACTCACTACAATTAACCAGTTATTAACATACATTTATCTCTCCCGAACTAAATCCTTGGGCTCATCAAAGCTATGCAAGTATTCAGTAGTTTTTGATAAAAACATTAACCTTATCTGACAAATGAATATATTTCAAATTTTTCATTTATTTCATAAATTTCATTTTATACCAGAATTATTCGTATGGGTGCAATTATTTATCGGCAATTTATATACATTGAGGCTTATTCAACTATCAGGTGAAAAATCATTTTTCTGAGCATTAATGCTGACGAATACCTAAATTAAATTTATACAGGTGAGGCCTTTGCATGGCCTCACCTGGGTATAGATAACTCAACTTGAGCGCTTCAATTTTTTTGCCGCGATAACGGGTTAGCTCCCTGTTTTCCCTGTTAGATAACTATGTTTAGCAAGGTTGTGATGATTCAGACATTACCAGATGCGATAGGTCTGACCAGTCTGACGTCCGTCAATACTTTTACGGAAAGCCAAAGCGACTTTTTCGCCTGGTGCAGGGTCAGTGCCTGAGAAATAGGCGCCATACACATCTAGTGATTCTTTAAGCATGGTTGGACTGACAGAGTTGATGCGTTTGCCGTTGTTAAGCTCAATCGCTGCGCCGCGGATGAAGCCATCAATGGCTGCATTAACTGTTGATGCATTTGCACCATAAACAATCGGATCATGGCTTAAGCTGCCACTTGTGAGTGTAATAGACCCGCCATCGTTGAGATAATGTTGACCAACTAAAGCAAGATTGACTTGCCCAAGCAGCTTGTCATGCAGGCCAATTTTGAACTGCTCCGCTGTCATCTCACCTAATAAACCAAAATGTGCATTACCCGCTACAGATACGATGGCGTCGACTTTACCAACTTTCTCAAATAATGCTTTAACACTGTTTTCGTCAGTAATATCTACTTGATATTGGCCTTTTGTTTTACCTACTTCAATGATTTCGTGATTTGTGCCTAACTCTTTTACGACTAATTTACCGATAGTACCTGATGCGCCTACGACTAATACTTTCATGATGATCTCCTGTAATTGATATATGAAATAACGATGGTAATTGTCTACTCTTTATCTATGATGATAAATAACCTATCATTTAAATAACTATTAATTAAGAGTTAATAATGCTTGATCGTTTATTGGGTATGGAAATCTTCGTTGGGGTTGTTGATCTGGGAAGTTTTACCGCTGCGGCTAATCACTTCAAAATGTCTACGCCCATGGTGACTAAGCACATTCAGGAGCTTGAGTTACGGTTAGGGATAAGCTTGCTTGCGCGAACCACAAGAAGGCACCATTTGACAGAAGCCGGTCAAAAATATTATGACAGTTGCAAAGAGATTCTTGGCTCAATCAAGCTGGCTGAATCTGGTGCCGAGGAGATGGGTCTGTCAGCCCGAGGCAAGTTGCGGGTTACAGCTTCACTTTGGTTCGGCGCAATTAGCCTTGCTCCAGTGGTGGCCGATTATCTGAATAAACATAAGAATGTGACGATTGAATTATCCCTGACGGATAGATTTGTCGATATAGTCGATGAGGGCTACGATGTTGCCATTCGTATCGGTGAGTTGGCGGACTCATCGTTGATAGCCAGAAAGATAAGTGATTTTGATATCACCATCTGTGCTTCGCCTGAATATCTTAATCAATACGGAACACCAAAAGCCCCATCTGATTTACTTAATCATCAATGTTTAGGTTTCACCAATTGGCGAAGCCCAAGTGGCTGGAAGCATGTTGCCAAAGAGCTTAGTTCAAAAAAAGGTCAAGCTCCAAGATTTGAATCTAACAATGTTCAAGCTTTGCGTGTTGCCGCACTGAAAGGGCTGGGGATTATTATGATGCCTAAGGATTTGCTTGCAGAGGATTTGAAGCAGGGTAGTTTGATTGAAATACTGAAGAGTGATATCCCGCCGACCAGGCCTATTCATGCTGTTTATCCTAGGGAAGGACAATCAGTGCGAAAGTTGACTACCTTCGTCGACTTTTTATTAGAAGAATTTAAAATGTGACAGTCGGTTTTACGGGTTCGATATTCGTAGGTTCTATAAAGTCTAAATGGAAGTGGCTAAGCCATTTTCTAACAATTCATTCAGTTGTGAAATTGGTATTGGTTGGCTAAACAAGTAACCCTGAAAGTGTTCACAGCCCTTATTTAATAGCAGTTGTAGTTGTTCTTCTGTTTCTACACCCTCAGCAATGACATTCAAATCCAGGCTTTTTGCCATGCAAATAATGGTACGTACAATCGCTCTGTCACTACTATCGGCGACTAAATCGCGTACAAACGATTGATCGATTTTTAACTGAACTAAAGGTAGTCGTTTAAGGTATTGCAAGCATGAATAGCCGGTACCAAAGTCATCCAACGAAAACTGAATGCCGATCTTATTTAGAGCACTCATGATTGCGATAGTCTCGTCAATGTTTTCAAGCAAAAAGCTTTCTGTGAGCTCGATTTTAAGTTGTAATGGATTAATAGCGTGGCGTTTAATCACATCTTTCAAGTGCGTTACAAATTCAGCCTGGTGAAACTGCTTAGCGCTTACATTCACTGAAAGTGTTAAATCACGTGTTTTTGCGTTTTGTTGCCATGTTTTCAGCTGACTACAAGCAGTTTCTATAACCCATTGACCGATAGGTAAAATTAAGCCTGTCTCTTCGGCAAGTGGGATAAACTCAGCAGGTGATATAAAGCCGCGCTCAGGATGCTCCCAGCGAATGAGCGTTTCAGCGCCTAGTATGTGATGAGAGCGGTCTACTTGGATTTGATAAAACAGTTTAAATTGCTGATTTTCAAGTGCTTTTCGTAGTTCGTGTTCTATGTCAACGCGGTTATTTACTGCATCTTGCATCTGTGGATCAAAAAAACGCAGCGTGTTGCGCCCAGCTTTTTTGGCTTGATACATGGCAATATCCGCATGTTTCAATAATTCTTCCACAGCTTGACTATGCCCGTTAAAAAGTACTACACCAATACTTGCGGTATTTTGATACTCTTTTTCACCAAGTTGGTAAGGTTGTTGTAGGGCAGCTAAAATCTTTTCGCCAATAATCTCTGCCTGTGTTGCGGCCATAGTGTCTTGGCTACTCAAGTCTTCAATTAATACCACGAACTCATCACCGCCTAAACGTGCAACGGTATCATCTTCAAGCAGACAGGTTGTCAAGCGAGCTGCGGCTTGGCGTAATAGTGAGTCACCCGCGTCATGACCATGGGAATCATTCAGTATTTTAAAGTTATCAAGATCGAGAAACAGCAATGCGCCATATCTATCGCTATGCGCGCTGGCCGCTAATGCCTGTTTGAGCCGATCAAGTAAAAGCTGCCTATTGGGTAACTGTGTAAGAGAGTCATAGAACGCCAGATTTTCAATGATATATTCTGCTTTCTTGCGTTCACTGATATCCTGAATGATGGCAATACCACCTACGACATTTTCGTTGCTATCCAGTGAAGGTGCGCAAATCAGCGATACCCATATATTGGCGTCGCTATAAGTTGCACTATAACGACCTTCATAATGGCCAACTTCACCTAACAGCGCTTTTTCTAGCGCGGAGAAAACTGATTGATCCTTGAGAGATTTCAAATCAATTCCGGCAATATTGTCGACTGAATTTTGCAGAAGGTCAGCGAAGCGCTTGTTACAAAATGTGATGGTGAAGTTTGTATCGTAATGAAAGATGCCCACTGGCGAATGGTTCAGAAGCAAACGAAATCGCTCTTCGCTTGCCCTCACTACCTCTTCGCGAGCAGCGGCTTCAACATGCAAAGAAATATTTTCGCGCATATTGCGGTTAATATGCCACGTGCTTGCTAGCATAAATCCAAAATATAACAAGACAGCAACCGACATTGCCATTGAGATGCTATCTCCGGCAACAAATAGTCGAACCATCGTTGGCACTATAATCAATACCGCAAAGGAAACCGCGCAAACTAAGTCCGCCGAAAACGCGATAATGCCACCAGCGGTTAAACCAGCAAGCATAAAGATTAAAAATAATTGGTGTTGAGGTGAGTCAGCGGGAAAAAGTAAGACGCCAGACGCGCCCCACAAAGCGCCAACAATGAAAATTAATAAACGATACCTTTTCAGCCAGCTTTGACTGTCAGTTGCTTTATTTACATTGGAACGTAAATAAGTCGCAATGAGCGCTGCACGCGCGAGCGAGAAAAAGATAATGAGAGAAAGCCATGGATAAATTATTGTATAGCTGATTACATTCCGCTGTATATAAGCAAGCAGCAAAGCCAGAAGTATGCTGGTCACCAGCGATGCTCTGCCTACCGAAAATAGCTGACTTGTGAGTTTTGATTGTATGGTGGATTGTTTGTCAAAACCGCTTATATTGTTATTCATTATTATCTATTTACGTAATGCCAAAACGGCAAAAAAGTTATTAGGCTGCGCTTTAATGCAAGGGATTATGCCTTAAGAAGTTTATTGGCTCAACAAACTAAATTTTAAGTTTCTAGACAGAGTACATTTTTTGTAGGGCATTGACGTATATCTATAGCTTTGCATAGTTCTGATTTTATTCAGGGATGTAATAATGCAATACCAGCATAAGAAGTGCTAGTATTTATTAAGGTAAATGAGGATTTCATGTATCTAAGCCCAACCTAGCTCGGAGGTAAGCTGATATGAACACATTGTCTTCTACAAAAGGTGTTTTGTTCGATTTAGATGGCGTGCTGTATATTGGACCGCATGCTGTCGAAGGCGCTATTGAAGCGGTGGCAAAAATTCAGACTAGCGGCATACAATGTAGGTTTGTCACCAACACCAGTACGCTGTCATTGCGATCGTTAGCGCAAAAGATTAATGCATTAGGTTTTTCAATTCCTGCTAATCAAATTATCAGCGCGCCTCAAGCCACTTATCTTTATTTGAAACGTCAGCAGCATCCCGTTTGCCGTTTGTTATTGGCAGAAAATGTAATGCAGGACTTTAAAGAGTTTATACGGCCTGACAAGCAGGTGAGTCACATCGTGATAGGCGATATTGGAGATAAATGGACTTACACTTTATTAAATGAAGTTTTCAATGACCTGATGCAAGGAGCAAAACTTATCGCTATCCATAAAAATCGGCTCTGGCAAACAGAACATGGTTTGCAAATGGATATAGGTGGCTTTGTCTATGCGTTGGAATACGCGAGTGGCATTAAAGCGATGATTATCGGTAAGCCTTCTCCAGATTTCTTTCAAATCGCTTTAAATGATATGGCGCTAAAGTCTTCCGAAGTTGCAATCATCGGCGATGACATTGATGTGGACGTTGGAGGTGGGCAACAGGTTGGTTTAAAAGGCATTTTGGTTAAAACTGGTAAATACCGACAAAATTATACGGAGGCATCTACCGTTAAGCCGGATTTAATTATTGACTCAATAGCAGATTTACCTAAACTGCTAGGCTTGTAATTTAAACAAGGCTGAGGTTTTATGACCTCAGCCTTGTTTGTTATCTAGTACCTGTTCTGAATTTTGTTGCCTCTTCCCAGCCACTAGTCGCGTTTCCTGTGCTGTAAGAATGCGCACCAGCGCCAGCCAAGTGTCCTTTATCTACAATCAGGTATTCTTCACGTATCGGGCGACCTTCAAACCAGCATTCCAAAATCTCACGCGTACCTGCTGCATAGCGTGCTTGTGCGCTTAAGCTAGTGCCGGAAACATGCGGAGTCATGCCATGGTGCGGCATAGTACGCCAGATATGATTCTGTGGTGCAGGTTGTGGGAACCACACATCGCCAGCATAACCCGCTAACTGCCCACTTTCCAGCGCTCGTGCGATTGCATCACGGTCACAAATTTTGCCACGCGCAGTGTTAATGATATAGGCGCCACGCTTCATTTTGGCGATCATCCTGTCATCGAACATATGCTCGGTTTCTGGGTGTAGCGGGCAGTTGATGGTGACTACATCACATACCTTAACCATAGATTCAACATCCGTGTGGAAGGTCAGATTAAGTTCTTTTTCAATCTCTGGCGATAAGCGATATCTGTCGGTGTAATGTAATTTCACATCAAACGCTTTTAGTCTTCTGAGCACCGCTAAACCAATGCGACCAGCTGCCACTGTGCCAACATCCATCCCTTCAAGGTCATAAGAGCGTTGCACACAATCGGCAATATTCCAACCACCTTTAATCACCCATTGATACGAAGGGATATAGTTGCGCACCAAACTTAAAATCATCATCACTACGTGTTCAGAAACGCTGATGCTATTACTGTAACTCACCTCAGCAACTGTGACGCCGTGCTTGATGGCGGCCTGCAGGTCAATATGGTCAGAGCCGATACCTGCAGTAATCGCCAGTTTGAGCTTTGGTGCCTTGGCAAAGCGCTCTTCTGTTAAATAGGCTGGCCAGAAAGGCTGTGAGATGATGATGTCAGTGTCGGCTAGTTCTTTTTCTAATCGAGAGTTAGGCCCATCTTTGTCAGATGTCACTACCAATTGATGCCCAAGAGATTCAAGGAATTTGCGCAGCCCCAGTTCGCCAGATACACTGCCTAGCAACTGCCCTGCTTTGAAGTCGATAGACCTCGGGGTGGGGAGTGTCTGGCCACCGGGGTAAGTTTTAATTATCGGTACACTGTCACGTGCATAGGATTGCGGATAGCCAGTGACCGGATCATCGTATAGTACACAAAGTACTTTAGCCATTTCAGTCTCCTTGCTTAATTGTGTTTTCAGGCATTTTTTACCGAGAAGTATGAGTTTTTCAACTGATATTCCTTGGTTTCCGCCTGTTGACCAGCATCTTCCATCGTCACAGGAACATCACTCTTCTGCAGCACTTCCAGCGTGAATATTTTATTAGCAAAGAATGAAGACGCGCGTCACATAAAACACTATCTACGTTATAAATACGACAATTTTCCACAAAAAAAGTTTGCGTTTTGTATGACTTCTGTAGTCATTTTCAAAAGAAATAAAATCTTATATAGCGCCTTGCTTACATTGGGGATGAGGCCTCATTTACTTCAATAGCAAGCACAAAAAATCTGCACTTTTATGCAAGCAAAATGTCTCACTAATACGGCAAAATATAATTCAATTTTGGATCTAACTTTCAAAAAGGAGAACAAAAATGGCAGTTATTGACCGTGTACTAGTAGGAGAAGCACTCGTTATCGAAGATAGAGCAGATGGCCACGGTTTGGATTTACTGAATGTCGCCCACATAGACCTTATCATGGGGCCGCGCGGAAGCTATGCTGAACAGGCTTTCTGCCGTGCACTGACTGATCAGAAAGATGGTGCAAATGGCTTACTGGCAATCACAGCACCTAATATGATGACTAAGCCAGCTACTGTGATGTTTAATAAAGTGACCATTAAAAATGGCAAGCAGGCTTTACAGATGTTTGGTCCAGCACAACGCGGTGTATCCATGGCCGTAATGGACAGTGTGGCTGATGGCACAATTCCCAAAGATGAAGCGGAGAATGTCTTTATTTGTGTGGGTGTATTTATTGACCGCAAAGCCGATGATGACAAACGCGTGCAAGAGTGGAATTATCAAGCTACTAAGCAGGCAATCAAGAATGCT